>ERZ791830.206-NODE-206-length-75372-cov-143.475231_pt1 | contig 75372 bp, 119 predicted proteins | sample MGYA00509945_ERZ791830 | MGnify/ENA primary metagenome ERZ791830 (study PRJEB30046, sample SAMN00792021) | human gut metagenome | study: EMG produced TPA metagenomics assembly of the A metagenome-wide association study of gut microbiota in type 2...
CCGGAAACTGTTCAGCGGCAACCAACACCGGAAACTGTTCAGCGGCAACCAACACCGGAAACTGTTCAGCGGCAACCAACACTGGAGATCAGTCAGCGGCAACCAACACCGGAAACTGTTCAGCGGCAACCAACACCGGATACCGGTCAGCGGCAACCAACACCGGATACCGGTCAGCGGCAACCAACACCGGATACCGGTCAGCGGCAACAGTAGAAGGAAAAGAAAGCGTCGCAATGGCCATTGGATACAATTCTAAAGCTAAAGGTTCGCTTGGATGCTTTATTGTACTGGCAGAATACAAAAATCTGGGACGTGAATACCACATCGTAGATGTGAAAAGTGCAAAAGTTGACGGTAAAAAGATTAAGCCAGATACATTCTACAAACTCATTAACGGCGAATTTGTAGAAGCAGATAAAGAGTAAGAAAGCCCTGCGGGTGCGACCACACCACGCAGAGCCGTGTATCTAACTTGATTAGGAAGTTAAATACAGGTTAAGTATATCACACCTTCCTGTATTTATCAATAAATAATTTAGGAGGGCATTTTTTATGTCAAACACACACACATCCAAAACACAGAAGCCTCTTGCAAGCGAGATTATTTCTGATCTGGAGACAGATATTGAGAAACTCGAAGCAAGAAACCAGAAACTTAGCAACATCATTTTGAAACAAGCAGCACTCTTTATCGAGGTGTTACTACTTTTAAACGAAGAAGGTGATTTGAAAAATGAAGATGCGTGATGAGAACCAGGTACTGTTGTCCGGTGATATCCCGGCAGGGTTTGCTTTTTCTCATGAAGAATGTGGCGGCCGGAAAATGTACATCGGAGACATGATTATATTCAGAAAAGGCAACCCTATTTACGATATTCTTCCGGTGATTGTGCCGGAAGAAATGTACCGGGAAGGTACAGAACATCTTGTTTACGTAATCGGAGAAATGCGTAGCAGAAGAATTTGGGATGGGGAACGAAAAACGACATTAAACTACATCAGAGCTATAGATATCAAATATCTGGAAAAACCAGAGGAAAACGATGCAAACGAAGTTTGCCTGATCGGAGAGAGTGCATTTGAACCGGTATCTGTAAAAGAGTGCAAAAAAAAGAAGTTTTCCAGAGTTATTCTGAATGTAAAAAGAAGCAAGAGAAGTAATGAGACAAAATTTGACAGTATTTGTTGTCAATTCTGGAATGAAAATGCAGAGCTGGCAGCAGGATTGAGACAGGGGCAGAAAGTAAAAGTATCCGGAAGATTTCAGAGCTACGAGAAAAAGGGATGCGATTTGCAGGAACAGGTATATGTATATGTGAACAGCTTGGAGGTTTTGAAGTGACAAAAGTTGAATTGAAGGAAATGACACTGACCGATTTTAAAGGTCAGCCAGAAAAGAAAACAACATTCGGGCACAGAACGATCGTATCCGGTCCGAACGGATGCGGAAAAACTACACTGGCAGACGCCTTTATGTGGGTATTCTGTGACAAGGACTACAGTTTAAAGAGCAATCCAGATATAAGACCGGATGATGGCAGAGAATGCTTGCCAAGAGTTGACATTGACCTTGTGATTGACGAAAAACCAGTAAGCGTAGCGAAGTTCCAGAAACGCACAGAAAGCAAGCCAAAGGACGGAAAGCCAGGAAAGGTTGCATTGTCAAATAAATATGAAATCAACGGCGTTCCAAAAGCTGAAAGAGATTTTAAGGCTGATTTAAAAGAGAGAGGATTTGATTTTGACAATTTCCTGATGTTGTCCCACATGGAAATCTTCACAGACCTGAAAGATGCAGATGCCAGAAAAATTCTGTTTTCCATGTCAGACGGTGCCGGGAAATCAGATTTAGAGATTACCAAGACAGTTCCAGATTGCGCCGAACTGGTACCACTTCTGGAAAACTACAAGGCAGATGAAATTAAAGCCATGAACAGCGCAACGCTGAAAAAGGCAGAAGAACAATTAAAAGCCATTCCAAACCAGATCATCGGTATGGAACAGTCAAAGGTTGACGCTGATCTTTCCGAATTGGAATTGCAGAAGAACGCCTTGCAGGAACAGATTTCAGACCTCGAAAAGCAGATTGCACAGGCAGGGAACGAGAAAGCCGAAGAGATTAAAGCGGAACTGGCAGGGTTAAGAACCAAACTGTTAGAGATAGACTCAAAGGCTAAAGCAGACTTGTTAGAGCAGAAATCATCGGTTTGCAATAAAGTTAGCACTCTTGAATTAGACAGGAATGTCAAAACATCAGAGTTGAACAGAAAGGCTTCTGCATTGGAGTACCTGAGAGCACAGAAAAAAGATCTTCTTGAAAAATTGCAGAACGCCAGAACGCAATATCCCAAAATCAAAGATACAGAATGGGACAACACAGCTTTGGAATGCGTTAAATCTGAGACATTCAAGGACGCGGATACCATTTGCCCGACTTGCGGTCAGAATCTTCCACCTGAGCAGATTGAACAGTTAAAGAGCAGATTCGAGCAGAAGAAGCAGGAAAGAATCAATCAGCAGTTAAAAGCCAAGGAAGAATGGGAACAGGACAAGAAACGCAAACTTGATGAAATTATTCAAGTTGGTAATAAAGCGTCAGCGGATATGAAAGAAGCGCATAAGCAGGAAGAAACTCTTACATCCGAGATTTCTAAACTGACAGATGAATTAGAGCAGATCAAGACTTCTCTTGATGCAGAAAATAAGAATCTGGAAGCTATACCGAAAGAGCCAGACTTATCAGGAAATGCCGAATATCAGCAGATTCTTGCATCAATCAAAGAGAAACAGCAGGAGCTTAATTCTCTGGACGATGGTAAAGAAGCAAAGAAACAGTTTTCGGAGAAGTTATCCGGAAAGAAACAGGAATTGGAAGTAGTCAACCAGAAAATCGGAGAAGCCAACAACAATGTCCGAATTGACGAGCAGATTGAGAAACTTCAGGAAAACCAGAAACAGTACGCACAGAATAAAGCTGACGCACAGATGATTCTGGACGAATTAAAATCACTGAGCATGGCAAAGAATACAGCCCTTGAAGATGCAGTAAATAAGTATTTTGACGGAGTTAAAGTAAAACTGTTTGATACACAGAAGAACGGCGAAGTCGTAGATGCTTGCATCTGGTACGTGCAGGACAAGGACGGCAACTGGAAGAAACTGATCGGGAACGCCAATACAGCCCTGATGATGAAAGGCAAAATTGCTATCATGGACGGCTTGCAGAAGTTTTATGGCGTGAGTTATCCGATTTTTGTTGACTGTGCGGCAGAACTGGACAACAGCAGTCTGGCAGGTATTAAGGCAGATGCGCAGTTGATATTCTTGAAAGTTGCTGAGGGGGATATGACAGTAACGGAAGTTTAATAATTATCAGAAAAGGAGAATTGTTATGGCAAACAAAACACAGTTAGCAACAGCAGGAGAACAGCAGGCAGCAGTCGTAATCAATAATTCATTCATTGATGGTCTGACTAAACAGCTTGAAGAAAAATGCAAATATGGTCTTTCTTTTCCAAAAGACTATAATCTCAGCAATGCACTTATGGGAGCATATCTGGTTTTGAAAGAAACAAAAGATAGAAACAACAAACCAGTTTTGGAATCTTGCACATCTACTAGCATCGCAAACAGTCTTATGAATATGGCAACCCTTGGCTTGTCAGTTCAGAAAAAACAGGGCTATTTTATCGCTTACGGCGGTCAATGCCAGTTCCAGAGGTCGTATTTCGGAAACATTACAATCGCCAGAAGATATGGAATGAAAGATATCCATGCTGAGATCATCTATGATGGTGACAATTTCAAATACCACATTGAAGATGGGAACAAAGTTCTTGATATTCATGAGCAGGACTTTATGAACATTGACAACGATAAAATTCTTGGGGCTTATGCAGTTATTCAGATGGAAGATGGAACGAAGCATCTGGAAGTAATGAATATCAAGCAGATTAAGCAGGCTTGGAAGCAGGGCTACGGTTTCAAAGAAGATGGAAATGGAACACATCAGAAATTTACTGACCAGATGGCAAAGAAAACTGTTATCAATCGTGCATTAAAGCAGATTATCAATAGCCATGGTGATGTTTTCGTTCAGGAAGTTGAGGAAGCTACAGAAGAAATCCCAAAACAGGACATCATCGAACATGAAGTTGCTTATGAAATCGAACAGAACGCCAACGCAGAAGAATTTATCCCAGACGAACCAGTAGCAATCGAAGAACAGCCTAAACAGACAACGGTCGCAGAAGTCGTAAAGACTGCCGAGAAAGAACCAGTTCCGGCAGCAGGCAAACAGGAAACAGAGATTCCAGATTTTATGAAGCCAGAAGAGATGTGATCGCATATGATGTACTTCGACTGCATCAATTTTGATCGGTGCGACTCAGGAAAGTTTGGAAAATATATGGCTTGTATCGGGCGGTGTGAAAACTGCCCGTACTATGAGTCAGTAAAAGACTATTTCGAGAAACGAGGCGAGAACTATGAGGATTATATCGCAGAACGGAAAGATAAATATTCCGTATGAAATGACAGCGTTGCTTGTTTCAGACAACTACATACAGGCGGTATTTGCCGGAGGAATACAGCAGAGTCCATATGTGATGGCAATGTACTCGACACAGGATAAATTACTGAGCGCATTGGATGCGCTTGACGAAAAATTCATTGTAAGCAGAGGTAATGGGATATTTAGATTCCCGGAGAATGATGAAGTATAAATTTTTGATACAGAAAAGAGGGAATTATGAGTTATAGCAGTTTAGTAGTTATCACTTCGGATTATTATGGAAAAGAAAAGGAAATTTTTAGAAATTCATGGTTATTTTCACCTATCATCTGGGATGTTTTAGCTGAGAAGTATATTCCTTATGAAGAACTTTTTAAATACGGTTTTAAGCGAAACTTAATTCACGACCGAAAACTTTTCAAAGAGCTTAATAACATTATAAATGGCTGTCAGGACACACCAGATCGTATTTTATGGGAACTGTCTAATCAGCAGATATTCTTCACAAAAGATAAAGATTTTATCGAAGAGTGTATTTATGCCTTTCTTAAACAGAATGAAAACTACTGCACCGATTATGACAGTGAAAACCACATTGCAGTTCTAAAAATCAAACATATTCTGGAAAGGTTTTGCGATATTGCACATCATATCAAATCGCTTGAAGCAGAAGAAACTCCATACTTTGTGTTCAAAAATACATCGGTTGACGATAGTGTATCTAATTGGTTCTCTTGCTTTAATGAGAATACCGGGAAATGGGAATATTCTAAGTTAAGTGAAAACAAAAAATTTTGTGCAGAATTTGTAGTGATTGAGGATAACAAAATAAAGAAATTTATCAGCAATCTGGATTACAAATATTAAGGTAAAAACAATGTAGAAAGCGAGGTGATTCAAAATGTTCATGCGAGTAATAAATACAGGAAGTCAGCCGGGAAACTGCTATGCGCTTAAATCTGAATCTGGTGAAACATTGATTCTGGATTGTGGATGTAGATATTCAGAGATTCTAAAAGGAATTTCCTACAGGATATCAGAAATTTCGGGATGCCTGCTAACCCATGAACACGGTTAAGGAGATCACCGAAAATCGTTTAAGGAAATCCTTAATGCAGGAATCCCGATTTACACCAACGATGAGACAGAAGAACATATAAAAATCATCTCCGGAGAGCTGATGATCGGCTTACCAGAAAAGAAACCAAAGGACATAGGTTCGTTCCGGATAACGCCGTTCTACGTCCCGCACGACAATACACCAAACTTCGCGTACCTGATATCTCATGAAGAATGTGGACGACTGATATATGCGACAGACTTCTCATATTTGCCGTTCACATTCAAGAACATGAGAATAAATCACTTCCTTATAGAATGCAATCATCTGGACGAATCGCCAGAACAGGATTCGTTTAAGTTTGAGCACTCCGTCCGGGGGCATAGCAGCTTATCTACTGTAAAAGAGATTATCCGAGTGAACAAGACCGCTTCGCTCAGAACTATAACGCTATGCCACCTGTCAGAGGGATGGGGAAATCCAGAAGTGATGAAGAAGGAGATACAGGGCGTTGCCGGGGATGATGTTCTGGTGCAGATCGCAAGACCGGGACTGGATGTTGACTTGAATTTGTGTCCGTTTTAAAAGGAGAAAAAAATGGGAAATGAATGGATTCCAGTAAGCGAGAAAATGCCAGGAGAAAGAGATTCAATATTTGCTAAGTTTAAAGGGACAGACAAATGGAAAGAAGCAATGTTCGAGAAAATTTCCAAAGATGTTTTGGTTACGATTTTGTTTAAACAGAGTTTGTTTGTACAAAGTGCGCATACAGTAGATGGTCAATGGAAGAATGATTTATTGAAATTTGGTGGGAAAGTTGTGGCATGGATGCCATTCCCGGAACCATACAGGGAAAATTAAAAAGCACCGATTATTTATCGGCACTTTTTACAAAATCTTGGAGAATGGTAATGACCAGATTATTAAAACTTCTGTTCTCCTGCTTGGCGATCTGCTCGAGTTGTTCTTTGAGCTGTATCGGGAACGTGATATTAGTTCTGGTTTTATCAGACTTGATAGCCATATGAAATCCCTCCCTTGTTTTTAGAACATTGTAGCATTTTTGCCTATCGGTGTCAATTAGATACCAAAGTGATACCATTTTTATCTTGCAATATAGGTGTTAAAGTGGTATCATGATGGTATCAAAAACACACCAAAGAATGAATCGAGGTGATAAGTTTTTGAATAGTAACTATAAAAATTTTGCAAAAGCTAAGGCGATTGAAGCTGAGAACCGAAAGAGATGGTTAAAAGTCGACCCGCACCTGAACGACAATCCCGGAATCTACATTTTGACAAGAATTGATGAAGACGGTTTTAAGTTTGGGTATGCAGGACAGGCAAAGAAACTAATTACCAGATTATGTCAACATAGTGCAGGGCATCAACAACACATTGATCTTAGTTTGAAAAAACATGGATTATATTCAGAAAAAAATCCATATGGTTGGCGTGTAGTGCATACTAATTGTCCAGAATCAGAACTTGACGAAAAGGAACAGTATTATATCAGATGGCTTGCAGAGCAAGGGTATCAGCTTAGAAACAAGACTGGTGGCTCTCAGGGAACAGGTAAGAAACAGATTGATGAGTACAGACCGGCAAAAGGCTATTACGATGGTTTAAAGCAGGGTAAGAAAGTCCTTGCCAGAGAGCTGTCGCATATCATAGATACGCACTTGCAAGTTTCGCTGAAACCAGAGAAGCAGGACAACAAAGTATCAATCCGGGCTTTTGAAAAGTTCCAGAATTTGATTGATGAGAAAACGTACGAATAAAAAATGAAAGGAGCTTGCCTTCATGTGACGCAAGGGTGCACCGGGCTTCTTTGAAATATGAAATTAAAATGCGAAATATACAGAGACTCAATGCAAAATTACAAGAAATATGCAATTCCAAGAGCACAGCTCGTTATAGCTGATGTTCCGTATAATGTAGCGAATAATTTTTATGGGAGCAACCCTATGTGGTATGTAGGGGGGGATAATAAAAATGGCGAAAGTAAACTAGCGGGAAAAGCTGCCTTTAATTCAGATTTTAATTTTAACTTATATGAATACTTTCACTTTTGTTCAAGAATGTTAAAAAAAGAAGATACAACACCTGTACCAAGAGGAAGAAGTAGCAATTCTCCATGCATGATTGTATTTTGCTCGTTTGAACAAACACAAACATTGATTAAAGCTGCTGAAAAACATGGTTTTGTACATTATATCCCGCTTGTTTTCATAAAAAATTACAGCCCTCAAGTATTAAAGGCGAATATGCGTGTGGTTGGAGCTACGGAATACGCATTATTGTTTTACAGAGACAGGCTTCCTAAGTTTAGGAACGGCGTTCAGACTGACGAAAACGGAAAAACAATCAGAGGTACAGGGCACATGGTTTTTAACTGGTTCGATTGGGAGAAAGATGGAAAAGATATTCCTAAAATTCATCCGGCACAAAAGCCAGTAAAACTTTTAAAAAGATTGATTGAAACGTTTACTGATCCCGGAGATGTAGTAATAGACCCATGTTGCGGAAGTGGGACAACGTTAAGAGCTGCACATGAAATAGGAAGAAATGCTTTCGGCTTTGAAATTGATAGAAATTTCTTTAAGAGAGCAAAAGAAGAAATGCTTGTTTTTGAGGAAAACAGTCAGATAAGCATAGAAGATTTTTTATAAAGGAATCGTAAAAATGGATAATTTTAGACATCGGAAACATATGGAATGGAAGCAGAACCGCAAGGACATCTATTACTTCATCAGAAAATATGCGAAATATCATAAATCAACGCCGCCAACAAAGAAGATTTCCGAAGAACTTGATATCAGCGTTAGCGCAGTTCAAAGGCATCTGAGACAGTTTGAAGAAGATGGCCTGATTGCATTTAACGGAACTGGTTCGCACAGGACATACGAACTGATAGGAGTAAAGAAACATGAAACTGTATGACGTATACGACGGTTCAAAGTATATCGGGGAGCTGACGCTTGCTGAAATATCAGAATTGACAGGAAGGACAAGAAGTCAGATATCGCAGGCAATCAGCGGGGCATATGACATTAACGGAAGATATGCGGTCATATATGATGGGCAGCAAACAATCGCATACTCAAACGAGAATGATCGCAGGATGTTGATGGAATTTGACATTCTGACTCAGAAGATAAGGAGGGCTGTTGGTTGGGAAAGTTAAAAATCAAGCAGAAAAAGAAAGCATTCATTCCGTACACGAATCAGCAGGCTCATATGTTTGCGCAGTCTATCCAGAACTGCCAGAAAGAGTTAAAAGAGATGGAGTTGAAAGCCTTTGATGATGGGTTTGAGGATGGAAAGAACTGGTCTGACGTGCTGAATTTTGTGATTTTGTTTTATGTAATGCACGAATTGCACGGATGGGGATGGAAACGTTACATGAAGTCCGTAAAAAGAATTAATAACTACATCAGTGATATCAATTCTGGAAAAACATCGTTGTCTGAAATGGTTGATAATCTGGAAAAGAAGCATCATATTCGGATTTGCGATGATTATAAGGAGTTAATCAAGAGATATGGAGCGTAAAGCTGCACCGGTGATTTACATGCAGACTAACGGGCAGGTAGCATTCGAATAGGAGAAAGATGAAGTTTAAACATAGAAAGGAATAACACTTATCCTCGTGAAACGAGGTTCCGCCTAATCAGAATAGGTCGGATAAAATTTGATAAATGCTAGACTGGAATGCCTTGGTTCTCCTGCGTAGTGCAGAACAGACTAACGGTCAGAGATAATAACTCCCAAGGCTATAAAGCAGATTGTAAAATTGCCATACGGATATTTGTAGTATGGCGTGTGAAAGAATTAATTGAAAAATCCATAGATAGATTGAAACTGGCAAGTGATATTTCATTGAAACATTATAATAAACCACTTGTATGTGAGTATTCCGGCGGAAAAGATTCGGATGCGCTTCTGGAACTATTCAGAATGTCTGGAATCCCGTTCGAGGTTCATAATTCGCATACCACTGTTGATGCACCGCAGACAGTAAGGCATATCAAAAATGTGTTTTCTGAATTGACAGAAAAAGGTATTAAATGCGAGATCGACTATCATGTGCAGGAAAACAACAACCGTCTTACAATGTGGAATCTTATTCCCAGAAAGCTAATGCCACCTACCAGAATCGTTCGGTATTGCTGCTCAGAACTGAAAGAGGGCGGTAATCCAAACAGAATGATTGCAACAGGCGTTAGATGGGCTGAAAGCAGTAAGAGAAGCGTCAGAAGCCCATTTGAAGTATTAGGGCAGACGGCAAACAAAAGTATTGGCGTTTCTGACGAGAAAATGCTTATCACAGACAATGGTGATACTCGAAGGTTGTTTGAAAATTGCCAGATGAAAGCAAAGACGGTAGTCAATCCAATCATTGATTGGACAGATCAGAATATCTGGCAGTTCATTGGAGAGAAAGATATTCGGGTATGTGAACTGTATCAATGCGGATATGATCGGCTAGGTTGCTTAGGATGCCCGCTTGTATCAAAGAAGCAGAGAGAAAAAGAAATGTATGATTTTCCAAAGTACAAACGAGCCTACATACATTCTTTTGACAGAATGCTCCAGGAACGCCGCAGACGTGGAAAAGATACGAAGTGGAGCTGTGGCGAAGAAGTCTATCTATGGTGGATGCAAGATAACAATGTAGTTGGTCAGATGGAATTATCTGATTTTATTGAATATTGAGAAATCATGGAGGACTGCACAATAGCGTGTCAGTTGCTTACATGGGGAAAGTGAGGATGACAATGGGAAAATTAAACCCGATAAATAAAGATGATTTAAAAGTTGGAGATGTGGTTGGAATTGCAAGAAAAGTGTGGAGTGGATATGGAGTAGGGTTTAGACACGTCATGGTGTATCCGGCAAAGATCATTCGCATAACTCCTAAACGAACCAAAATTGAAACCGACATTGGAAAATACAATAAATATGAAGTGTTTTATAAATACGATTCCGATGCCATAAAAGAAAGTGAAATGGCGAAGGAGTTTAAAACAATCAAAAATGGTGTATATGTTATCGAAGACTTTAAGTCGAGACATGGGCTGACAGCAATCAAAGATGAAGATTTAGATACACTGTCAGAACATATCAATGCAGTTGCAGAAGTTTTGAAAAGATATTGAAAGTGAGGATGAAAATGAAAAATAATAATTACACTTCATTCTTTAAAACGAAACTAAAGAAAGTAGAGAGATATATTCGTTGCAGAAAATGTGGCGGAAACATGGAATGGATCGAATACTATCCACCACAAATCAAATGTCCGAAGTGCGGATATATGGTATATCCAAAACCTTATGAGCCAGATTGTATCAAGCTGTCAGAAGCATCGGAAGAATATTTGAATTATATGAGAAAGTGAGAATTAGAAATGAATATTGATAAAGCAAAATTGAAATTAGGAATTTGGTACGAAGATGAGAATGGAAATGTGATTAATCAAAAAGAAGATTTAATGTGGGAAGCACCGGAAAAGGCAAGAACGTATCATTCTTGTTTCCCACTGCAAATAACGGAAAGCATTTATGCGGTACATAGCAAATCTCAAAAGGAAACGTGCAAACACAAAAGAAAATATTGGAAAAAGGATACAGGTCTGATAAAGGGATTAAAAGGCCATATATGCACTAATTGTGGGTGTAGCCAAACAAGAAAGTGGTGGCAACCATGGGGAAGAAAATGGGATTATGGAACGGGTACTACGCCACTTATTGACTTACATACAAGTATTGGAGGCGGGAATCAAGATGTCATAATGGCAATGGTAAGCAGCGGAGATTATACACTACAGGAAGCACTCGTTGTTTTTTCTACGGCCTGTGAAAGATGTATGAATGTGCTTACATACAAGTATTTGAATGGAGCGGATGGATATGAAGAATATTCAGACGAGTGGAAAAAATGCAATACTGAATGCGATTTTTGTAAGATTAAGGAGGACACAAAATGAAATTCAAAAGTAATGCTAAGTATAACGAAGAACCAAAAACTGGAAGTATTTTCGCCTTGAAATACAATTCTTTAAAAATCGTTATTCACAAATACGTTGGCTATGGAGATACGCTGTTCCTTAACTGTAACACATTGGGTATTTACAACTACAATCTTGAAACAGAAGATTTTGACGAAGCTGTCAGTAAAGCGAAAGAAATTATCATGAGTAAAGTTAAGAAAATCAAAGAGGATGCTTACAAATTCTATTTAGACAACAACATTGAATTTGATAGACATTAAGAAAGGACAAAAAATGAGCTACTGTGATGGAACCTGCGAACACCTGAACGCAAGAAAACACAAATGCGAATTGACAGGAGAAAAACTCGCATACATGGAATGGAGTCGTGGAATCGAGTATTCAGTGCATGAACACAGAGGATTCTGTGAGAAAGACAAGGAGGACGCAAAATGTTAATCAGAAGTCAGGATAAAGGGAAAATGAAATATGAGTAAGTTTGTAGACTTAACAGGAAAGCGTTTTGGAAGGTTAACAGTAATAAAGCGAAAAAAGACGGACGATACCAATAGAACATATTGGATATGCCAATGTGATTGCGGAAACATAAAAACCGTAGATGCGCACAGACTTAAAACAGGATACACAAAATCGTGCGGTTGTTTAAGCGTTGATATTGCAAGGCAAAAAGCTACAAGACACGGATTAAGACATACAAGGATATATAACATCTGGCGCAATATGAAATACAGATGCGAGCGCAAAGATCACCCACAATATATTGATTATGGCGGTCGTGGGATTTCTGTTTGTGAAGAATGGCATGATTTTATGATGTTTTATAAATGGGCAACAGAGAATGGGTATCAAGACAATTTAACGATTGACCGCATTGATAATAATAATGGATATTCGCCTGACAACTGTAGATGGGTGGATGCAAAAATACAAGGAAATAATAAAAGAAATAATTTGATTGTAGAATTCAAAGGAAAGCCAATGACAATTTCTCAAATTTCAGATCTTACTGGAATTAATTATGAAAAATTAAGAAAGGCATTTCATTCTGGCCGTATATATAAAATGCTTAATGAAGAGCCAGAGGATAGCGAGGTGGTTGTATGAATAAGCTCGTATTGGACGCTACTTGTGGTTCAAGAATGATTTGGTTCAACAAAAATAATGAGTTAGCTGTTTTTGTGGATAAGCGTGAATTGGATTGTGAGGCAATATGGACGAGCAGTGACGGAAAAACAACAAGGTATTGTAGCATTCATCCTGATGTTATTGCTGATTTTACAGATCTGCCATTTGCGGACGACACTTTCTATCATGTTGTGTTTGACCCACCGCATCTCATTCAAGGTGGAGATAATTCATGGATGGTAAAAAAATACGGGAAACTTAATAAGAATACATGGAAGCAGGTATTGCATGATGGCTTTTTTGAGTGTATGCGTGTATTAAAGCCCTATGGCACATTGATTTTTAAATGGAACGAAGTGCAAATTCCTGTAAAAGATGTAATTGCAGCTATCGGAGTAGAGCCGCTGTATGGTAATAGATCTGGCAAACAGGGAAAAACACACTGGATGGCATTCATAAAGACTGAGGAGATGGAAGTATGATTACATTCTTATTAGGACTTACACTTGGAATCATAGTCGGAGTGGTCGGTCTTGCATGCGTAGCGATCATGTACGACAAGCACCACTCAGACAAATAGAAAGGAGAACGGTATGCTGACAAGGAATAAGAAGCTGAAAGATTACGGTATTCTGGCTGAAGACATTGAAAAACTGAATACGATGCTGAAAGACTTCCCGGCAGAGTACGGATACCTGCTTTCCAGTGCCGCCTTGTCAGCCTGCCCGAAAAACACGGTGATAGCGGATATGGTTATTGATAATATCCTACACCGGAAAAGTTACAGAAAAATCAGCAGAGAAAGATATATCCCGATGAACCCGAAAGGCTTCTACGGATACAGGCGCAAGACCGTCGCTGTACTGTATGAGAGAATGCGGTTGTTGGGAGTGTGGGAGGATGAATAAATGCGTTTAATTGATGCAGACAAAATAATTGACTCTCTTGGAAATTCGGATATGGATTTTGCAATAGGTGCAGTTATTGACGAACAGCCGACAGTTTTTGATGTAGATAAGGTTGTTGAACAGTTAGAAGAAGTTGGAAAAATAATGACATCACCAGTGACCAAAGATTGTTTTGGAGAAGAGTGTAGAGCATCGGACTGCACGGTATGCCTTATTAGTAAAGCAATCGAGATCGTGAAAGGCGGTGGAGTAGATGTCAACTAAACCAATTTTATTCAACACCCAAATGGTTCGAGCAATTCTGGACGGAAGAAAAAGTTGTACCAGAAGAATTGTAAAATCGCAATGGGAAGAGTGCCCGAATTGCAAATATGTTCACAACGAATGCATATATGATAACCTGGCAGAGAACGTATACTGTGCAAGATGTGGCTATCCGCTGGTGCCTGAAAGAAGAGCTCCCTATCAGCCGGGAGATATCCTGTATGTCCGGGAAACATGGGAGCGTTTTGAATGTTGGAACTGCGATGGAGATGAAAGAGGAAATTGCCCCAAAGAACCAAAGAAAAGCGTTTTGGATAAAACTTGTGGTTGCTACATGTATCGGGCAACAGATGAAATAAGTGGAGACGCGAAGTGGCACCCATCCATCCACATGCCGAAAGAAGCGGCGAGAATCTGGCTGAAGGTTACGAATGTGAGAGTGGAGCGGTTGCAGGATATTTCCGGTGAAGATTTGATAAAAGAGGGAATCGATTTTTTTCAGTCAAATTATGTAAGAGTTGCTTTTAATGAATTTAAAAATATATGGAACAGCACAATCAAAAAATCCGACATTGACCGCTACGGTTGGGATGCATCACCGTGGGTGTGGGTAATAGAATTTGAGCGGTGTGAGAAAACGCAGGAGGAACACAAATGAGTAGTGCAAGCGTAAGATTTGGAACAAAAGCGTATGTATGCGCGAGGTACTTTCTTAGACCGGGAAAGTGCTTCAAATACATGGACCAGTGTGGCGAGGATGCCACGGAACACGTTTATGAGGTCATGGCATTATATCCTTATTGTGCATTATTAAGAGATACCAGGAACGGAGTCAGAACTTGCCCGGGATATAATACTTTGAGCCTGATGCTGAGAGGAAGTGAAGCGAGTGAGTAAAGGAAAAGACATTTCGACTATGTTTACAAGAGAAGAAAACCAAAAGAACGGAAGACTTGGATATTGTCAGGCTACAAGAGAAAAAGACACTATCATTAGCCCTTCACAATATGGAGCATTCTTGCAGAAAAGAGGTAGGAGAAGATGAGTAAATCAGTATTAATCATGAACACACCAAAAGGATGTTTTGCTTGCCCATTTCATATGGCGGATTTCAATTTTAATTTATGCCTTGCAACAAGAAATGATTCAATCAGAACTATTTCTAAAGTAAGCCATGAAGGATTCAAAAAACTGGCAGGAAGACCTGATTGGTGTCCACTGAAAGAATTGCCGGAGAAGAGCACTATTGAGAACGATATGACGGATTATCAGTGCGGGATGATCGATGGTCGAAATCAGTGCATTGATGAGATTACAGGAGGCACTATATGAGTAAGTCAGTATTAGTGATGGATACACCAGAGAATTGCTCTGATTGCCAATTCTGTTATGAATTAGACGAAGGAATTGAGGCGTGTTGTTCAATTTCAGATGACGATAAAGACACAAGCCTCATGAAGAAAATTGATTGTGAATATGGATATTGTCAAGGTAAGCCTGAATGGTGTCCATTGAAGCCGCTGCCAAAGAAGAAAGAAGAGGAATATTGGAGAAGTAAACTTAGTCTTGCATGGATTCGAGGTTGGAACACTTGTATTAGCAAAATTACAGGAGGCGAAGCAGATGGAGAGATTAACAGAAAGAGAAAGAAACATTGATGGCACAGGAGTTGCAAAGGAAGAAATTACAGATGGATTGTTGAAGCCATTCGCAGAGAAAATTCTCACTAAACTTGCTGACTACGAGGACTTAGAAGAACAGGGATTGCTTGTGAGATTACCGTGTAAGGTCGGAGATATGGTGTGGGATAACGATTTTGGATATCCGGAATCGTATGAAATAAAAGCATTTTCATATGGATATTGTGACAGCTATGTAGAACCAGATACAGAAATAGAAGATGAAATTATATTTTATTGCGAAAACTATACCGGTTCAATAACAGGAGCTTTTCCAATGAGTGAAATTGGTAAAACCGTATTTCTCACTCGTGAAGAAGCTGAGAAGAAGTTGGAGGATAAGAAGAAGTGGGAGGAGATGCTTAATAATGAAACCAGAAGAAGCAATTAAAATCTTACAGGAACGCATTGGTTTAATCAATCAGGACTGGTCGGACACGGCACGCCTTGTGGAATATCGTGCAGCGTTAGAAGTTGCAGTTAAAGCGTTGAAAAAGCAGATGCACAGAAAAGTGAGCTACGAGGATGTAGGATACGATCAATACCACGATGTTAATTTATATGCTTGCATCTGTCCGTCATGTGGACTGCATATTATTGGTTTTTCGGATAATGATGTAGTCTTCAAATGCAATAGCGATAGCCCAGAAGATATGTTTCATTCCAGTATGGTGCATCATGCGTATATTGGTATGAATAATTATTGTAACAGATGCGGGCAGAAATTAGATTGGGGTGAGGAAAATGGCAGATAAAACATGCAAAACTTGTATTGAAAACGACAACGGGCTGTGTGACCGCAAAGGTATCCTGATAGAGGAAGATGATAGCTGTGAAAATCACACAAAAAACTGGATGGACTCTTTAATGGAGAAATTCATCCGAAAATCAATGCGGTAAGGGCGGAAATGCCCTTACTAGACGGGAAGGTGGCTAAATGACAAAAGTGAGTTGGATTCGATTAGAAATAGATATGTTCGACAACAAGAAAATCCGGCATATCAGAAAACTTCCAGAAGGAAACAATATCGTGCTGATCTGGATGATGCTTCTGACAATGGCAGGGCGCTGCAATTCAAACGGGATTATCTTTCTGACAGAGAATATTCCATATACAAACAAGATGCTAGCTGACGAGCTGGACTTTGACGAGAGTGTGATCGAGCTTGCACTCACAATTCTTGAAAAGTTCGGCATGATAACCAGAGACGGAACATTGCTTTCGATTCCCGGATGGGAAGAACACCAGAACATTGACGGACTTGAAAAAATCAGAGAGCAAACAAGAAAACGAGTTGCCGAGCATAGAAAACGTCAGAAAGAATTGTCAGAAGAAGAATGTATGCCGGAAATTCCGGAACAGATTTCTTGCGAAAAAGATTTAGTCAAACCCGGTGATGTGCAGAAAGTAGTTGATGAGTGGAATAAGCTTCAGCAGTTCGGTATTCAGCCAATCGCAAGAATGACAGCAAGGCGAACGCAAATGCTGAAAGCAAGAATCCGAGAATACGGCATGGACAAGGTAATGGAAGCATTAAAAAATGTGCAAAACAGTGACTTTCTCATGGGAAAGAAAACTGATTTTATGATAAATTTTGAATGGTTCGTGAAACCAAACAATTTCTTAAAAGTACTTGAAAATAAATACCACAACAGGGAGGATATGCGAAATGGAACTGACGCAACTCAAAGAAATGTCGAACCACTCGTCCCACTTGGAGAATGGAACGGAGAAGAATCAGACACCCCGTTCGCTTGAATGCCCGAAGTGCAAAGGTGAAGGCACAGTTTTATGGAGAGACGAAGAGGGACATTGGTTTGCAGAGGACTGTCCTTGTGGGATAAAGAAAAAAAGAATGGAACAGGAGAGATTAAAATTCGCCGAAATTCCTAAGATGTATAAAGATTTCGTAATGAAAGATTTGAAATCTTCAGTATATCTTAAAACAGAAAGTAAAAAAGTATTCTCACAAGCAGGACAAATTGTCAGTGATTGGCTAAGGAAGCTTCCAGAAGAATTGGAAAAAGGAGAGGGTTTATACCTATTCTCAAATGCGAAAGGTTCTGGAAAAACGATGGTAGCTTGTTGCTTGGCAAATGAAATTATAAAACGGTATGAGAAACCCGTCAAGTTTACCACATCCCTAAGAATCCTCGATGAGATCAAGAACACATGGGGAGCCAAAGAGAATGCAGAGGGAAAGTTGATAGAGGATTTATCCAGAACAGAAATCCTTATCATCGACGACTTCGGTGCTGATTCTGGCAAGGACTGGATTAACGAAAGATTCTACAGCATTATCAACGGGCGGTACGTCGACAGGAAAATCACTATATTCACAAGCAACTGCCAGATATCGGAACTGAAATATGACGAGAGGATTACAAACAGGATTCTGGAACGGTCACTCGAAATCCCGTTTCCTGAAGAGTCCGTGAGGAAATATATCGCGCAGAACTTGAGAATGCAGATGGTTCAGGGAATAGGAAAGAAAGGGTGAGTAAGGCAGACTACGATATTACACCAGAAATGGTCGGGATGTGTCGGAATATAATCATGGATTACTGCCGGATGGCGAGTAACAAATGCGAGGATTGCGCTCTGAGAGTTACCTGCCAGCGCAGTTTTAAAATCCCGCCGTTCGCATGGAAGAAAGGGGGAATAATCAATGATGACGATAGCCGAGATGTATAAGCGTTCCGGCGGCTCAGCATACAAACATACATGTGCGGAGTGCAGGTTTTACCGGGACGGCAAGAGAGTAGGGAAATGCCTGTTGTACGGCGACAATGGAGCTTGGTACGGACGGTACATAGCTTGCAAGTTTTTCAATCTGGAGGACGACATGCCGGACGGGCAGATGAATATTTTTGATTATGTGTGAATATAATCTAATGAGGTGATTGAATGGAAAAAGCTATTTTGATGGCAATAAATGAAAGACTTTACAAACTCGGATTGATTGATGAAGATACAAAAAACAAAGTAGCTGCTGAAATTAATACTACAAAATAACAAAAAACTATTGAACGGAGCCGGAAAATGTGATTATAATAATTCTGACTCCGTTCCTTAGTTGGAAGGGAGAAAGTATATGAACATATATCATGCAAGAGAAACACTCAGAATGTGCTCTATTTACGATTTAAAGTTAAGAGTTGCATACTACGCAAGAGTCAGCACTGATCGAGCCGAACAGCAGGTGTCTATAAGCCACCAGACAGAGTATTTTGAAAATCTGATACGTTCAAATCCTAACTGGGAATTTGTGGACGCATATGTGGATGACGGAATTTCCGGAATGCACGCAGAAAAAAGAGAAGATTTTCAAAATATGCTTCGTGATGCAAAGGCTGGGAAAATTGATATGATTATCACGAAAGAAATATCCAGATTTGCCAGAAACACACTTGACAGTATAAAATATACAAGAGAATTACTTTCATGTGGTGTATGCGTGTGGTTTCAGAACGACGGAATTAACACGATTGATGAAGACAGCGAGCTTCGATTGACCATCATGGCAGGTGTAGCTCAGGACGAGTTGAGAAAACTTTCAAGTCGTGTAAAATTCGGTCATGCCAGATCAATACAGAATGGCGTTGTGCTTGGAAACAGAATCTATGGATATAAGAAGAAGGATGGCAAACTCACTATCATTCCAGAAGAAGCAGAAATGGTGCGTATGATATTTAGAGACTATGCAGCCGGCGTTTCGACTCCTAAAATTGAAAAAAAGCTCTGGGATATGGGGTACAGAAATTCTAAGGGAAGCAAAATTGATAGGAATGTTATCAGACATATCATCAAGAATCCCAAATATAAAGGATACTTCTGCGGAGGAAAAGTGAAGATCGTAGACATGTTTACGAAGAAACAAGAGTTCATACCGGAATCCGAATGGATAATGTTCAAGGATGACGGAAGCCGAGTGCCACAGATTATAGATGAAGAGACATGGGAAAAAGCTAATCAGTATATGACCATGCGTGGTGATGCCATAAAAACCAGAAGAACTTCATTTAAGAGTGAAAATCTCTTTACTGGAATGATTTTTTGCTCAAATGACAATGCACCATATTGGTTGAAACAACATTATATTAGGGGAAAAGAAGATGTGAGATGGGTGTGTAGTCATAAAATCAAGAATGGAGCTGCTTCTTGCAATTCGTTCGGAATCAAGGAATCGGAACTGAAAATAATGGTTTCCGACCTCATAAATGAATCATCGTGCAATATAGAAGAAGTCATAAAAAAATATCTGGAGTTGTTAAGAAGAGCTATAGATAATAAACCTGATTCTAAAGCAGAGATTGACAGGCTTCAAAAGCAGATTGAGTCTATTAATAAAAAGAAAGAAAAAATTCTGGAATACAATCTTGACGGTAATATTTCTGATGAGGAATTTATTCAGAGAAATAAGGGATACAATGAGCAAATCCAGAAATTAAATTCTCAAATTTCAGATTTAACGCCGAATCAAGATGATTTTGTTTCAGCAGAAATGCAATTCAAAAACATAATTGATACTTTAAAGAAGTTTAACGGAGTTGATTCAGAAGACATAAACAGGCAGATAGTAGAGGAACTTTTTGAAAAGATTGTAGTAAAATCGTTTGAAGGAAATAAGGCAACTTTAACTTTTTATTTGAAGACAGGAGAAGTAAAAAAAAAGCAAGTTAGCATGAGTTGTTCTGAATACATGTTATTTAACATTATCCCCGAACGACACAAACGGTTTTATAGGAAAACTTGCATTTCTGGAGCGAGCGAAATTGCATTTAACTATGAATATAGAATGGTAATCTAATATACAAAGAGGAATGGAGTCGATGAACAATATACATACTGCATATGATGTAATGAAAGAATACTTAATAACCGATGCAGAACTTGACGGCCAGTTTCAGGTGCCGATGTTGTCAAAATCGGATGTCGTGCCGAGTAAGGGAATAGATTTCGTATCTTCGAAGTCCAGAACCCTGAAAGGGCATAAGGACCTGACCGTGAATTTCTATATCGACGATAAAAGTTTCTTGCAGGTCTGGAATCAACCGGATCAGTACATCGAACATCTGAAATACTTTCATTCGGTCTGTAGTCCGGACTTCACAATTGCACACGGGATGCCGACAGCTTTGAATATTTACAACCTGTACCGTAATCATGCACTGGGATATTACTGGTTGATGATGGGCGTAAATATCATTCCATCGATCAATGTCATCAGCCCAAAGGATATGCCGTGGATATTCGATGGTACGCCACATAGGAGTGTAGTATCGTGTTGCACGAACGGCAGAGTACGGTCGAAATCTGCCAGAATGGAATTTTGTGAGAACTTTAAAGAAATGTTGGATGCGATTGAACCAACTAAAGTTGTGATCGTCGGTATTGTACCGGATGAATTAAATGTGGACGTGCCGATCATCAATCTCAATTCAAGAAGTCAGAACATGAAAGAGAAATTCAGAAAGGAGTAAGCCATGGGAACGATCAGTAAAGGAGCAGCGAAACGTAGGAACAAGGAAACATCCGGTCAGAAAAGACGTAGGAATAAGATTTCTGATATCATGAGAAGAAAGAACATTGCCGGAAAAGATGAATTGAATGTGATGAGATAAAAATTTACATCGCGTCGAGATACGTTATAGAAAATTATATACAGAATGCACAAAAATAAAAAGTCGCAGGTCTGAATTAGTTTCAGATTTCTGCGATTTTTTTCAGATTTTTCCAGTTCAAACCGACCGGGTTTTGATGCTGTTTCAGACTTGTCGTACATTTTCTTGGTGCCTTTGTCTTTCCCGGGACCGTCCCGGAAACCTCCAGCCGATTAGGAACAGACCGCCGGGAATAACCCGGGAGCGGACCGGGAACAACTGTGGAAGCATCAGACGCAGCCAGAGTCAAAACTAAAACCGGTTCTAACATAACGTTGTAAAATGTGTTTAAAAACGTTTTTGCGCAACCATGGTAAAATCCTACAGGAAACACATAAAACGCGTTTAAAAAGCTAAATACGGCGTTATAGAAGTATTTAAGGCACAACCGTCCAAGTAAAAAGCGTACAGAAATAAGACCGCCGGAGCGATCACAAACAAAGCCCGCATAGCTTCACGCAGTCTGGAAGTATAAAGACCAGACCGGGCAAAGGGTCCGCACAACTATACAAAGTAATAATAACCCCGTTGCGTTCTATCGTCAATCCCTATTATTAATTCGACATTTGAAGATTTAAGGCGGTTTTATATACTTGTGATAAAATATACCAGAATCACGCTAAAAGCCGTTAAAACATCAAATAGAAGCCGATACAGCTATATAATTGTCAATGCACATCACACCGGGACACAAGCCCCGGCGAAGTCCCGGCACAGGTCACGAACCACCGCCGCCCGGAGCGGATGCAGGACACCAGAAAAAGAGCAGTGTTTTACTGCTCTAAATATTTTATATTTGCGACCCCGGGCAAGTCCTGGAAGAACTCCCGGAAGCCGCCGTCAGTAACATTGTACTGGCGGTCAGATGTCGGAATCATGCGACCGCCTTTTATCTCCATGCAGGAAAGTTGCAAACATCCCGGATTTTTCACAGACTTATGCAGGGCATACCGCATAAAAGACACCGCCCCGGACTGACACCGCACCGGAGGCAAGTCGTACCAGATCAGCGGGACAGAGCCGAAAGCGACCGCATCAAATACTTTTCTGGCGTCCTTTTCTGCCAATTCTTTAATTTTGTCAACTGTGGAAAAATCGCCGCTTTTTATAGCGGCGACAACTTGCTTTTGTGTGGATTTTCTGATTTTGATCAATTTATAATCCTCCGTAAGTTTTGTTTTTCTTATAACACTTGTTCCAAAATTGCACAATGTTCTCGGCTTCTTTCTTTGTTCCGCAGATATTGGCGGTGGTGATGCCGGGAATCTGTAAGGAGAATAACAAGTTTTCGTTTCCGGAAACTTTGAGGACGGAAGCATAATTTTTCCCATCTTGTTTTACGGATATAGCAATATAATGATTCTTCATACTTTTTCTTTCTTCCCTCTACCCATGGGAGCCAGGTTATTAAAGGCGTTGCCGGGAATCGAACCCGGCAGGAACCGTTACGCCTGAAAACTAAATTCTTTTTGCAAACTCGATTTCCGTATAGTTTTTTCCGGTTACCTCGTTTACAAATTCCAAAATTCCGGTTCTTGTGAAATCGAAACGCGAAAAATCAAATCCCTTTTGCGCAAGCCTATATTCATAAAAGCGCCCGCATCCATCAGTGTCGTAATATGTGCCATCGACATGTAATGCGTTAGGCTGCACCACTGGACAGCCTTTTTTATTTGCGTCGCGTCTCTGGTAGCTGCCAAAGTCTGCGATAACGTGCAATCCGTCCAATGTGTCAAATTCTGTGCGAACTCTGCAATTTGGAACGTCTGAGCCGTTTCTATAGCCTGTTCCTGTACATCCGTATTCTACTAATGTTAATTTTTTCATGTTTTTAATCCTCCTGATTTTATTTTAAAAGGCCGCCGGGGAAATGCTCCCCGGTACGCTTGCCGGTCTAATTTTCCGTAAGTCTTTTGAAAATATCAATTGTAAGAGCTGCAAGCCCCCTTTTCTTGTCTGACATATAACCATGTCTTTTACTTCTCAGCGCTTTTTCGGCAGTTTTCAAACTGTTTACACCGTAAGATGCGGCTTTTTGGAGTGCCTTGTATTCTTCAGAAGTAACCGGAACAGCTTTCAATGCATCGGGATTAATGGAAAAATCTTCTTTATCTCCCGGGCGGAGCATCTGGCAAATAGGAATATAAAGATCAGTCCCCATGTTTTCACCAATATTCCAAACAAAGTAGTTACCCGGGATTTTCTTCACAATTTCAAAAGTATGTGTATTCCATAAAGATGCAGAAATAATTTTGTTTCCCTCGATTTTTACTGTTGCGTATGCCATATTATTTACCTCTCTTTTTATTTTTTTGAAGTCCGGCGGTTGCGTTGGGGCTACGGCTTGACCGCCGCCGGAGAAATTTATTTGATTTTTGTATCTGTCCAGATATCGAGGATACAACGAAAACAATTTAATTCATCAACGGTAAAACCGCCGTCATTTATATGGAATATTGCGTAATCTCCATATTGTTTGTTGATATCCTGCACATAGTTGTAAAATTCTTCAAAACGCTCTAAACGGTCAAGGTCAAGCATATACCACTTGTGCTCGCTTGGAAGCGTTTTTATAAAGGCTTCAGCATTTACCGGATAAGCAAATAAACCGGCAACACTCACTTTACTTTTATGATCGTCTTGTGTGCTGCGGTCGATCATTGCGAACACCGCCCAGTTTAAGTACTTTGTATATTTATTTGTCATTGTTTTTTACCTTTCACCATGTTATAATAGGCTTACCTTTCTTATTTTTTTGATTGGTGCCGCTAGGTGAGTTGGTAGCTGACTAGCGGCTATTTTTTTATGCAAGTCTAATAATCAGTCCCAGTTCATTGTTTTTATTTGATCTTGTAATGTAGAAATCAATCACTCGATCATCAAAATACTTTTTGCAGGTCTGAAGCATTTTCCCGCTCATTTCCCATTCTACAAATTCACTTTTTCTGCCTTTCTGGATTTCAAAGAAATCGCAGTGCATTGTGTTAAATAAATCTAAAAATTTAATCATGTTTTCCTCTCTTTCTCCCGGCTCTGCGTCCGGGCTGTTTGTTCTCTGCTGATGGTTATATATTATCACTAAAATTAGAGAATGTCAATATATAAATCACAAAAATAAGAGAAAAATTTTCTTGACATTTAGAGCATAAAAAGTTACATTTATATATAGAAATAAAACAGGAGGAAAGAAAAAATGTTAGAGTATAAAATTGACGTAATAAAAGAGCTTTCAAATATTGGCATAAACACCACAGTAGCAAAGAATACAGGGATTTTCGGACAGGCTACAATGAAAAAATTTAGAGACCGAGACACTAATATATCTCTCGACAACCTCAACCGACTTTGTGCAGTTCTGGAGATGCAGCCAAGAGATATTTTAAAATATGTAGAAACGGAAAAAGACAGAGCGGATTATATAGAAATAATTCACAAAAAAGAGAGATAACTCTATTGACAAATCACAAATTATAGTGATATAATAAAGACAGTTAAAGAAAACCAATCACACAGCCCCAGGAGGGGCGGACAGGAGGAAGAAATGAAATTAAACACATTGTCATACGTCCTCGGAGCAGAGAACACAATTGAAGCTGGCAGAGAATATTATTTCGGTCAACTCTGGGACGGAAACGGGGACGGCGAAGAACTGTTGGAGTCTGGAGCGATCGCCGTATATCAGGATGGCGAGGAATATATTGTTGACTTCGAAATCCTGGAACCTGCGGATGATATTTTACAGACCCGGGTCAAAGTTATCGGGATTAACTAGGAGGCAGGAAAATGAAGTATATAATTATGGATTATACGGACGGTGATTGTTTCACCGATGAATTTGACAACAAGGAAGAAGCCATTCTGGAAGCAGAGGGAAAATGGTCAAATCTGACAAGGTTTGAAAAGAAACACAGATCGGAGTTTTACGTGCTGGAAAGCATCAATCCGGACGAGGACGCGCCCGATCATTACGACGGCAATGACGTAAAACGTTGGAAATAAACCGGAGGTAAGAAAATGATTAAGAGAGTAAAACTTGAAACCATTTACAAAATGGCTAAAGAAGATAACGAGAAAATAAAAGCTCGTAAACTTTTCCCGGACGGATGGGATGAAAAAGTCTACGATTATTACAACAAACTGTCAAAAGATTCGTACGACGTTGAAATGTTCATGGAATTTCTGGGCGGCGAAGATTCACCGCTAGAAATGGCGTACGCATACAGGAGAAATATGTATATCATGTTGTACACAATGAATGCAACAGATACAATGGCATTTGTAGACGGCGAATATGATATATTTTACATCGTATCAAAAGACAGCGACGGCGAATACAACAGTTGGGAGTGGTGTTTCACAAACAATATTGACCCGATCAAATACAGGGGTGACGACGGAGACGAACCGGTCCCGGAATGGCTCATAAAAAAATACGAAGAACAGATAAGAGAGGAAAAGAGAAATGAAGAAAACAATTGATTTATTAAATGCAGTTGTAGCAATGGGATTCGACAGAGAGCAGGCGCTTACAGACATCGACGCAAGTCTTGATGCAGAACTCGAAGAAAGACAGCCACTGATGGAGGAAGAAATACCAGAAATTTTATACAATGATATTCTTGAAGGATTTCGAGCAGACAAGGAAATGAACGTATGAAAGCAGTAATGATACAAGGACATATGGATACCGCCCGGTTTTCAATACCGGGATGGAACGGCAAGCGGGGCGAAACATACCCGCTTCCGCCTTTTTCTACAATTGCCGGGATGGTCCATTTTCTTTGCAGGTGGGACAGTTGGCATGATATGAAGATATCCGTATCCGGCAATGGAGTCATGAACAAGCCGGAAATTTGCATGAGGTGGCGCGGCGGTGCTGTCGCAGGATCAGAAACAGAAGAATTTAAGCAGCGGTTCCCAGTCCGGGTGAAATCTGGGGATTCGTATGTAGGATGGGTTAATACACCAATTTATGAAGCGTTTGCCTCTGATCTGGATCTGCGGCTGCATATTATGCCGGATAGCCAAGAAGAAGTTGACGTAATTTACAGGAAAATCTTAAATCCCCGGACTTTCCCGAATTTGGGGCGGCATGAGGACTTGATAAGAATTGACGACGTACAGGTTGTTGACATTTTGCCAGCACAGGAAACGACGCTTGATATGTGCATTTATGCACCGGCTACGGCAGAAACGCCCGGAACTGTTTACGCAGTTCACAAAGATTATACGATCAGCAAGGGAAAGCGAAGGTTTAATGATATTCGAGTAAAATATTTAGATAGAGGAACAAAAGTAAATACAGATTGTGATAATTTAAACAATCCTTGCTTTTTCCTTTGATTTGTGTTATTATTCAGATAACAGTTACGAATGTAACTGAATGTAAAATCAAACTGGTAATGAATTATTTTTTAATAGCTCCATTTTGGAAAGACACAAAATAAGCCCCTGAGAGATAATCCCGGGGGCTTTTGCTGTCTTATTCTGGCGGCGTAACGAGTGAGGGGGAACAACCCCGCCGCCGAAGCTGTTAAAATACATATAGCACAAAACTGCCGAAGTTGTCAAGCAAAAATTTTTTTATTTTGGGTCTTGATTTTTAAAACTGATGCGGATAAAATAAAAATAACGACAGGCGACGGAACTCAGGACGGGAGCTGCAAGTCAGAGCGTGAAAAGAATAAGATTTTAACAGCCAGATCAAGCCGGACAAGGTGCCGGAAGGTCTGGCTTTTTGTGTTTAATAGCCAGAAAATGACCGTATTACATAACGTATAAGTATATAATAACTGTTTTTATAATCCCGTCCAAGATTCCAGAGACCTAGAGTTTATTAATATACATACTATACAGTACTGTATAGATATATATAGTTATACTAATATACCTAGAGAACTGATACACATATTAAAAATCTATAAAAATAAAATAGGGGATTGACAGATAGACAATACCTGTGATAAAACAGATTTAACAACTGAATAAGCCAGAGGGCGAACGAAAACATTTTTATTTAATTTTTATTTTTGTAACATTTTTTGAAAGTATACCGAGTTAATCACGGCGCATTGTTTTACAATGCAAATTATTCTGTGATAGCTCGGTTTTTTTTATTTTATTAACGTGATGAAACGGAGGTGATAAGGTGCGAACAACAGAAGAACTGTTGGAGAATTTTGAAGAGGAAACACACAAACTTTTACGGGTTTTCTGTGTGAAATATAATCTCGAAAGCCCGATGGAGATGAAACAAAACACCTTCGAAGCTGCTATGTCATACGCAGGCGATCAGATATTCCTAAAATCTGATAATGTAACGTTAAAATATAATAGGCAAACTATTATCGACACAGATAATGCACCGTTAATAGAATATATATTAGACAGATATGAGCAAATATGTACAATATACAACAAAGAGGTCACATTACAAGGATTTAGCAAGTATACAAAAATAGGTAGACAAACAATGTATAACTGGCTGAATGGAGAGTGCAAAACTAAGATATACATAGATGTAAATGGCAATGTTATACATGATATACAAGAGTGGAAGCTAAATAAGAGGGGTGAATACAGGGAGATTGCAAGTACAGCACACTTAGACATTATCAAAAAATTAGAAGAAATGGACGAGCACTCTCTTGCAAACATCAGCATTGGCGACAGGAATAACACGGGCGCAGCCATGAAGTTAAATACTAAATTCAGGTGGAATGCACCGAATGGGCGGAGCGCAGAGGATAAACAGAGCAAGCCACGTGAGAGCCTGGAGCAGATCAAAGAAGAGTTTGGAGGACTACTTCCGGGAGAATAAGACGGATGAAACACAGGGCTTCCAGAGATGGAAAATCCGGAGTTATAGCAATACAAAAAACAATATATTGTATTGTGAATAAAATCAGCACTATATATAGTGTTCTATAATGTTCTTTTAGGGTGTACCCAAAATGAACACAGGACAGAATAAAAATATTTGTGCAATATGACAATAGATTTTGCCAGATATTCCCTTGATTACTGCCGAAGGCTTCCGAATAACAGCGTTAAGGCAGGGAAGCGGGAACCCATGGGGCAGCGGGCTTCCCTGGTAGCGTCCGGCATGGATACCGGGAGGGGGGTCTATATAAAGCCCAATACGCGCCAAGTGAGTACTCCGAGTTCCCGAAAAATTAAAAAAGCCTCCTCTAACAGCAAGGCTTAAAAATTCCAAAAAAACAAAAAAGAGTTCCCCATGGCAGGAATAGTGATTACAACACAACAAGCCATAAGCCTTAATGGTTTCTCTGCCAGAAATCGGGCGCAGCTCCTGATTTCTCCGCTGCGGAGAGTTTAAATATGAGCAGAATAAACTTTAGCTGTTGTTTCAAGGACGGGAACTAATTAAGGCATAAAAAAAGAGAACCATCACGGTTCCCTTTTAAGATCATCAGCGTTGAATTGAATGACAACATCCGGGATTGCTTCAACAACAATCCGGCAACCGAGAAATTCTAAAATAGAAATCATCTCGTAGGCAGATAATGTTTCTCTTGAAAATTTATTTGCCAGTGCTTGCGGAGAAGTGCCAAGATATTCAGCCACCTGAACATTTGTAACTTTTTTCATCTTCATTATTTGCTTGATTTTTTGAGATACCAAAATATCACCTCCTAATTACATAATAAATGCATGCGTTGAAAAAATCAATTAAAATTCACTAAAACGTGTATAAATCACTTGATATTACACACAATACAGTGTATAATTGACTTATAACGAAACGGAGGCGTGTATATATGAAAATAGGTTATGTAAGAGTATCGACAGTAGATCAGAACGAAGCAAGGCAGATTGAAGCTATGAAAACGGATGGAGTTGAAAAGATTTATATGGACAAGAAATCCGGAAAAGATTTTGACCGTCCCGAATATCAGAAGATGATTTCAGAACTGCATAAAGGAGATGTGCTGGTAATTCATTCGATTGACCGTTTAGGAAGGAATTATGAAGAAATTATCGACGAATGGAGAAAAATCACTAAAGAAATCGGTGCAGACATCATTGTACAGGATATGCCATTACTCAACACCTGCCAGAATAAAGATTTGACAGGTACATTAATCGCAGACATCGTATTGCAACTCCTTTCATATGTAGCTCAGAGAGAACGTGAAAACATTCGTCAGAGACAGAAAGAGGGCATTGCAATCGCAAAAGCTCAGGGCAAATACAAAGGACGCGCCAAGAGAGAAATAAATAAGAAACTTTTTGAAGAGACAAAACTCAGATGGCAGAATGGAGAAATTACGAAAGTCCAGTTTGCGGAGATTATGGGGGTTTCGAGAGGAACATTATACAAACTTTTGGAGGAAGAAAAAAGATGATTGATTTTACGAACAAGTATATTATCACTGAAAACGATACAGAGTCAGAGAAGCTCCTTAAAAAGGCGATTTCTCAGGGATTCACTTTACCGAAAGGTGAAAAGGCGATGGAGTCATGCAGACTATTTCATTTCATTGGTAACCCTTATAAGCAGGTAAGTACGCCAATGTTTTCCAAAGGGTTTGAATTGGAACAGGCAATCAGATATTCTGATCTATTTGGAAATGAACTGGAAGAGTTGAAAAAGATCGCTGATTCAGCTGCAAGATGGTGTCGGGCATACGGATATGAGCACCTGAGCGTATATGCCAATGAAGAACTCGACAGATACACTGGCAGGGGAATCGCAAAGACAAAGGATGGAACAGTTCAGGAAACGAGTATTGAATTGAAGAAGCCTCGCAAGATAACCGTATCTGAATTGGAAGAACACTTCGGATATCCTATTGAAATTGTAAGTTGAGGCAACTGCCTATGAAATACAACCTACAAGGCGAAGCAATCCGAATCCGGCTCACAGGACAGCTAGAACGCAAACTCATAGCTGAGAAGAACCGAACCGGCAAGAGTGTATCACAGATCACCCGTGAAGCATTGGAACAATACTTCCGAAAGAGGTAGCCAATATCTCAACCTCAAAAATTTTCAAAAAAATAAAAAAGGGGTTCAATATGACAGAAGAATACAGTGAGCGTTTTGACCAGCTTCGCAAGAATCGAGTCGAAGTAAGTTATCATAAATACGGGCCAGCTAGAAAGAATTATAAAACCGGAAACGTACAGGCACTCCCGTCCATGGAACGATGTATTGAGAAATATAATTCCACCGGAAACACAGAATATCTTGTAGATGCGGCAAATTACATCATGTTTGAGTTCATGTACCCGCAGCACCCTAAAGCACACTTCAAAGCCACAGACAGCAAAGATAGCGCCGGGATAGTCGGAATCAGCGTAAAGGAAATGGAGGACTTGAAGAATGAACAATACTAACTCTGTAACTGTTACGTACGCAGTAGCTGTTCTGAGACACGAACTTCTGACACATGGAGAAGTTTACAATGGTTTCAAAGCAAGCCTTAAAACAGCGATTGAGAAGTACTGTACATGTGGCCTGCCATTCGAGCCAGAAGACGAAACTGCCGGTAAGATTCTTGATTTTATGATCGGAGAGGAACAAAGAGAATGATTTTAGCAAAAGTCGTAGCAGCCATGTTGGATATTGCATTTTTTACATTGGTTTTAGCATTTCTTATATCACAGGACGAAAACGAAAAGAAAAGCAATCCAATAGCATCAGCAGTATTTATATTGATGGAAATATGTTTCGTGGTTAATGCAGTTGTGATTTTTAGATTATAAGGAGAACCCAATGCGGTTAGCATTCACAATACAAATTCCCCTGTTCACCATACTGATTGAACGGGTGAAAATACAAGAAAATCAGAAGCCTGTCGTTCTCAGGTCTGGGAAAGCCTTTGAATCTGACAGGTCGAGGCATCCCGAGTAGCTTAGGTCTGCGTCAGTGAAATATAATTTCCCGAAGTAACTGGCGCGGACTTAACGATACAAATATAGACATGATGCTTTCTAAAATTTTATAAAATATATCACTCTATCACGAGTCCGGGGTGCTACCCGGACAAACAATGGGCTATCGCCAAGTGGTAAGGCACAGCACTTTGACTGCTGTATTCGCGGGTTCGAATCCCGCTAGCCCAGTCGGACTATATTGTTTAGCCATGATATAGTTCCCCTCCAAAGGTTTCATCTATCCCAACGGGGATGACTAAAGGGGCTTCAAATGCCCCGGATGGACTCTGCGAATATTGCAGAACAACGGTTTCATTTCAGATCAGACCCTTTGTTGCGACTGAGAGGGCATGAATCGCAACAGTAGAGGATGTTTACTCTTGAACTACAATGAGCACCTCTACTTAGGACATTTAGTTCAGTTGGTCAGAACGCCCGGCTCATAACCGGGTAGTCCGGGGTTCGAGTCCCTGAATGTCCATTTCTCCTGTACAATGCCACCCAAGCCGTTATCCGGGTGGAGAAACTTTTCAGAAGAACGATGTTGGAAATCATGATGACCACGATACGGCGTGTAGATCACATATTTCCATTTCCGTTTTCTGAAAGCATTTCAGAGTTTACGGGGTTGACGAACCCGGGAGTTTCAAGGAATGCAGGAATCCGATAACAATGGTTGTTATATTTCAAATCGACATGAATATCTCCGTGGAGCATACCACGGTTATCAAAAAGCCGTACAGTTATCAAGCCAGACGTTATCTACAAAAGGTTGGCGGCGCGCTCCTGTAAGCGTCGTGAGAAAAACAGGATAGTGGAAAGCATAAGCTAAGGCATAACACGATAAACATATTGCTAACCCGGGAATCCGGGTTCTGGGAGAATATTCTGTAGAGGTAGCAGGGCTGACTGTAAATCAGTTGTTTAACGGCTCGGGTGGTTCGACTCCATCTTCTCCCATTCGCAGGGTAGAGAAGCGGCATCTCGCAAGGCTCAGACTTATCGTCACAGTGGCTGAATATGGTTGCAAGTATGATGGATAAGGGGAAACCCTAATCATGTTTGAATAGTTGAGCTGACGTACCGAAATGGTTATAACGGCGTAGTCTTGAAAACTAATGTGGTGAAAGCCCTGTAGGTTCGAATCCTACCGTCAGCGTTATGGTGCATTGCTGTAATGGTATCAGAGTAGGTTGCTAACCTATCCAACAGAAATGTTGTACACGTTCGAATCGTGTATGCACCGTTCCAATGAATTGCCATCATTGGAAACAGGTAATATCTGTACCGTTCCGATTCCAGTGTTTCTCGTTGGGAGATTTATGCCGTTCAAGTCGGCACACTGGATTTTTTTAATTGAGGTGTTAATTATGCAAAAAGAAAAGTGTTGTAAAACATGTAGGAAACATGATGATTTTACATGGGTATGTTTCAACGGCGACAGTGAACACTGCGCTAATTTTACGGAACCAGATTGTGTTTGCGAATTTTGGGAGGACGCAGAAAATGAAAATTTATGAGGCAATATGTTTGAGAGATACATATGGTGGAGAAACGACTCTTGATGATCTTGTGAAACTAATGCAAGGAAACAAAATTCACAGATGTCCGAAGTGCGGCGGAAGTGGAACTATTATCAAAAGAGTAAATCGTGCGCAATACTGGGAATGTTGTGCTGATTACGTAGAAAAAGAAGTCACTTGCGACTTATGCAACGGCGAAGGGTATACTGAAAAAATATACAAACCTAGAATGGTACAGGATGGATGGGAATGCAAATAGCAGGAAAAGAAATTAAAGACGAATGTTCTAAATGTGGAAACATCCTTGAATGTGAATTGTTCCGCCAGGGACATGGAATAAAACAGGAACGTGAGAACATAGCGAAGATGATTGAATGCCAGATGAAGCACAGGGAGGAAAGAGAAAAATGATTAAGATTTTGAAACCCGGCACATTAAAAGAAGCAACTTGTGACAAATGCGGCGCAGTATTGAGCTATGACGAATCCAAAGACGTGAAAGAAGAAAACATAGAGAAGCATTTTGTTACAAATATGCCATCTGGATTTGGGTACAAGCAAAAATACATTATTTGCCCGCAATGTAAGAACAAAATTATTTTAAGCTCGACCAGATAGGGGGCGTATTTCATGTTAAAAAAGATATTCAATCTTTACATAAGATATAAGACTAAAAACCTCAAAGCAATCCCACTGTTCACAATGACGTTCAACTGGAAGAAATTCCAGAAAGACGGCAAAAAGGATAGCTGTTTACTATATGCATTGCATCCAGATATCGCAAATGATTTGGTTTTACGCAGAAAACTGTCTGAATGCGTAGATTATATCCGTGATAACTATGACATGGAAATATTTACTAAGATTTAAAGGTTAGACTTATGAGAATTAATTATTCAGGAACCGATATTGGATTTCTTGACATTGTATATAATCTCGAAGGAGAATGTCACCGAATGAACATCCCGACTAGATTCTATCCAGATAAACATGTGCTTTTGACAGGAAACACTGTTCTATTTCATAAAAAACCAGAATATTCCGATTATATTGGAGATAACTACGAAACAATTTTGACCTTAGTAAGAAAGGATAATGGAAAATGAGCATTAAAACAGCACTCGAATCAGAAGGCGTAGATTTCTCTGAATATATGAATATGCCTGAGCCATGGGACGGAACAGCACAAATCAAAATAGTAAACGGCGAAAAATGGGTGATATGTCCTTATTGCTTCAAAAAGGCGCTGAAAATTCTTCCTACCACGAAAATTCATCGGATGCCGTACAAATGTAAGGGTAGCAACTGCAAGAAAGAGTTTATGGTGAATGTATGAGTACTTGTTATGATTGCGCGTGTTCAAAAATCGAAACAGATGGCAGTCACAGATTCCTTGTTTGTGGAATTTCTGTAAAACATTTTTGCGTTCCGTTCTCGCTTCCAGCACCAGATATATGTAATGGATTTCAAAAGCGAAGTGGATTCTCGGCGTTAGAAGTACTTACTCCAGAGGAAAAAGAAAAATACTTCGAAATATATCGAAAGTTGCCTTCGTATAATCCAGAAGTAAGTCATGAAGAATTTTTCAAAGGTATGGACAGTGGTTTTTTAGGGATTTATCCATAAAACGATGCAGAGACTGTTAAAGCTATTGGTTCCATAAAAGTATCAGTAAACAGATTTTATCGAGATTTGCAGAAAGTTAGGTGTTTGAATGGAGCTTCCAGAATTTGAAAAATGTAAATGTTGTAAAATACGTAAACTTAATAACGGAGAGATTCGTTTATGCTGCGAACCACTATTTTTAGAATACCTGCATACTACATGCGAAGAAAGAAGAACAGAACACCCAGAACAGTGCAAAGAAATATTTAAAAAAATTGAAAACGACAAAGTATATACAGAAGAATATACTGGCATTCCAATAACAATTATGAAACCATATGAATCAGCAACATCTTCGTTTCTTATTATAACAGAGCAAGAAACGGAATATGCTAGCTTTGTAGCTGATGTAATTGGTAGATTAGACTATGACGAAACACTTATGGTGAAAGTAGGAGAAAACGAGATTCCATTTAATGTAATTCACATTGGAATCTCCAATAATAATTTTCCAATACGCTTTGAACTTATGGCGAAACAAGTTGGAACATTTTCGACTGGAAGATGGGAAAAGATATTGAGAGGTATTTTAAGTGAAAGTAAGCATTAAGCAAATTAAATGTTTTCTAACAGGCGGATGCAAGTTCAAAAGTTCAGATACAGAATCAAAATGTGACGATAAAGAAAAGACTTGCACTATTACGGAAACTTGCTACAAATGCGAGAAGAAGTACACTGCCGTGTTCACTTACAAACAGTTAGGGATTCCGGATTGGAGATGATTGAATGAAGCTACCAGAATGCGACCACGATTTTGAAGAATGCGAGATATTCAATCCGTATAATTATGATTTTAATGAATTTAAGTCACGCAACACTAATCAACGTTTCCATCCGTATTATTGTAAGAAATGCGGATTACTTATTCTGAAAAGAGCAGTTGACAATGCGCGAGGAATAGATAAATTTTTATGGGAGGATAAATAATTATGAAAAATGCATGGAAAGTATTATTAATTTCACTTGTAGGAGTTATAGCAATTGTAATATTCGGAATCTTTGGAGTGCAGAGTTTCCAGAATCATGCAATATCATTGGAAGAGCAAGTGGAATCAGCATCATCAGACATTAAGATACAGGAGAAACGTAGAGTTGATCTGGTATACAACCTTGCGGATTGCGTGAAACAATATGATAAGCATGAAAGCGAAACATTAAAAGCTATTGTCTCTGGAAGAACTTCTGGTTCAAACGATATTGAGAATGTCACTACTGCAATTTCAGCTGTGAGTGAAGCATACCCGGAATTAAAATCTTCCGAGAACTATAAACAGCTTATGACGGAACTTTCTATGACAGAAAATCTTATCGCAGAATACAGAGAAAACTACAACAAGTCTGTCAAAGCATACCGAAAATATGTAAAAGCGTTTCCTCAGAGATCGTTCTTGAATATGCTTGGATATAATAAAAAAGACTTTAAACTGCTTGATTTTGATGCACCAGAATCGGCACCACAGAACCTGTTTGAGGAATAAGATATGAAGACGGATAGAGGTTGGGATTTTGGAAACTTCGAGATTACGAAAAGAGAAATTATTGCCAGTATTTCCATTATCGCAGTAATGTTTCTTATTGGAGTGCTGATTTCTTCCAAAATATCCGACTGGCAGATAAACCAAAACGATAAATACAATAAAGCAGTAAAGATTCAATCCGCGGATTTATTTCAGTATGGGATGGAAACCAATGTCGGCAATGCTTTTGTATATGGCGAATTAAAAGCTGTAGATACAGTTACTTACCCGAAAATTGGTGGCAAATACATATATGTTAAAAAAGTAAAGGAAAAATACACGCGACACACCAGAAGAGTAGCACATAAATCTGGAAAGAGAACTTATTATACCACAGAAACGTATTGGACATGGGATTATGCAGGAAAAGAAAGCAAGACAGCTAAGAAAATAAACTTCTGCGGAATTGATTTTAAAAGCAATAAAATCGTTCTTCCAGATGACGAGTACATTGATACAGTAAAAGAGTCCAGTTATATCAGATATAAGTACTACGGAGTTGGAACGAATTACAAAGGAACAATTTTTACGACACTAAAAGATAAAACAATCAGTGATAAGACTAAATTTTACAACAACCGAAACATCGAAGAAACAGTAAAACATTTGGAAACCGGAGTATGGTTAGCTTTATTCCGTGTTTTCTGGGTTATCTTGACAGGAATGGTTGTTTTTGGATTTTATTACTTAGATAATGATTGGTTAGAATAAGCAGTCAGAGAGCCAGAAAGGAGTGCCATTATGAGCAACTTGAAGATATTTACAGATAATATCGAACCAGAAGCATTAAATCAGATTTATACATTGATAAAACAGCCTGCATTTTCCGAATGCAAAGTACGAATCATGCCAGATGTTCACGCAGGAGCGGGATGTGTAATTGGTTTTACTGCTGATCTCGGAGATAAAGTAATCCCGAATATTGTTGGCGTAGACATTGGATGTGGAATGCTTACAACACAAATTCCTGCTGACGTTGGAACAATAGATTTTAAAATTCTCGACGAAGTAATAAGAAACAATGTTCCGGCAGGAAGAAACGTACGTGACGAAATCATAAATTTTGAAGAATTAGAAGAACTTTATTGTTTTTCTCGACTCAAAAATATTGAACGGATTCGCAGGAGCCTTGGTACACTTGGGGGCGGAAATCATTTCATTGAAGTTGACACTGATTCGAAAGGGATGAATTATCTTGTAATTCACACTGGGAGTCGAAACCTTGGGAAGCAAGTAGCTGAAATATATCAGAAAATTGCCATAGAAGATGCACAGGATACAGATGAGCTTGAAACTGAAATACAGAAATTAGTGAAAGAATACAAGCGTTCTGGAAGACACAGGGATATCCAAAATGGTATTGATGAATTAAAACGAAAATGGAAGCTTGGCAAACTAGGTATTCCAAAAGAATTATGTTACCTGACAGGAGAACATAGAAAACAATATCTGCATGATATGAAAATCTGTCAAGAATTTGCAAGAATAAACAGACGATGCATACAGAGTGCTATATTTTACACTATGAATTGGACGCTCCAAAGAAACACATGGTTTGATACAATTCATAATTATATTGACCACGATACAAACATTGTTCGTAAAGGCGCAATATCAGCTAGACATGGCGAAAAAGTTCTTATCCCAATGAATATGCGAGATGGATGTATTATTGCAGTTGGAAAAGGAAACGATGATTGGAACTGTTCGGCCCCGCATGGTGCAGGACGCATTATGAGCCGATCAAAAGCAAAAGAAAACATCTCGTTAGAAGAATTTAAGGAGTCTATGGATGGGATATACACAACATCCGTTCAGAAATCCACAATTGATGAAAGCCCTATGGCCTACAAACCACCGCAAGAAATTATTGATAATATCAAAGATACTGTAGAAATAGTTGATATTATCAAACCTATATATAACTTTAAAGCAAGTGAATAACCAGTCAAAGAGCCACACGAGAGCCAGACTAAATCCTAAGAAGAAAGGAGGTCTGGCTCTATTTTTATGCAAAAAATTATTGAAGAATCGCCGGAATGGTATGTGATGATTGGAAATAACATCATCAACAGTAATCTAAGCCCGGAAACAAAGTGGAATAAGTTATATTCCCTTGTCTACTTAATGGATGAAAAACATTCTTTCAAAGAATACCCGAATTATCGTGAAAAAGGCATAGGATTAAGCAATATCGGAAAAGAAGCTGCGCTTAATCAGTTGCTTCAAACAGGTTCAAAAGAATTTGAAGACCTCTACTACAAATATCTTCTGTTCGAAGCCCGAAACTATCAGGTTGACAGCGGTCTACTGTATCTGGAAAAGAACAGAATCTTAAAAGAACGCTTCTATCAGCCAAGAAGAAATGTGTTCTTGAAGCACAATATCATCGGATCTTTGCAAGACCTGATGGACGATAAACTCGATATATTTGCATTGAGCGTACCTCCTGGCTGCGGCAAATCAACTCTCGAAGACTTTTTTCTTTCGCTTGTTGGAGGATGGTTTCCGAATGATTTTAACTTGTCATCTGCGCATAGTAGTATTTTGACACGTTCCCTCTATGACGGAGTATTGGAGATTATCAATGACCCTGTTGAATATACGTGGCATGAGATTTTCCCGAATGTAGAAATACAGGGAACAAATGCAAAAGAAACAACGGTAAACCTTGAAAGAAACGGTCGCTTCAAAACATGGACGTTCAGATCCATTGATGGTTCATTGACAGGAGCTACCCGTTGTAACAGATTTCTTACCGCCGATGACCTTGTATCTGGTATCGAGGAAGCACTGAATAAAAACCGACTGGATACTTTGTGGACAAAAGTAGTAAATGACTTACGTTCCCGTAGACTTGAAGGGTGCAAAGAGTTTTACATTGCCACAAGATGGTCAGTGCATGACCCTATTGGAAAGCTACAGCAGTTATACGCTGGGAACCCTAGAGCAAGGTTTATAGCAGTACCGGCACTTGACGAGAATGGCAAAAGCAATTTTTTATTCACAGTAAATGGGTTCTCTGAGAAGTATTTCAACGATGCTAAAGAGTCCATGGACGAAATCTCTTATAACTGTCTTTATCAGCAGCAACCGGTAGAACGTGAAGGATTGTTGCTTCCACCAGATAAGCTAAAAAGATTTTTCTTTGTCAGAGAAGACGTGCCCGATGGATGCACAGATGAATATGCAATTATACCAGACAGAGAATCAGACGCGATATGGGCGGTATGCGACACAAAAGACAAAGGAACTGACTTTGAATCATTGCCTATTGCGTATCAGTATGGAGATAAATTTTTCATTGCAGACGTAGTTTTTGACGATAACACAGATTATGGCATTCTTGACAAGAAAACAGCGGATATTCTAATTAGGCACAATCCGCACAAAATCAGATTTGAGTCAAATAATGTCGGAAACCGTGTTGCTTACAACGTTCAAAAACTTATTAATGGAAAATGCAGAGCTGAGATTGATCCAAAAATCACGTTAGCAAACAAGGAGACAAAAATTCTCGTGAACTCTGACTATATAGCAAAACATTTTTTATTTTTGCATCCAAGCCAGTATAAACCTAAATCTGATTACGGAATGTTTATGGCAAATGTAACCACATATACAACAAGAGCAAAAGTAGCTCATGACGATGGAATTGACAGCTTGGCGATGATGGCAGAATTTGTACAAAATCCATTGGCAGGAAAAGCAATGGCAATACGTAACCCGTTCTGGGGAGGGAGGTATGTATGAATACAAGAGAATATTTAAACCAAATTCAGCGTTATGATAGGGCAATTCATAATAAATATATAGAAATAGAACAGTTAAAAGCTCATGCAACTGGATTAAGTTCCTTTTCGTATGGCGAACGTGTACAAACATCTGGGAATAAAGACAGAACGGGTGATTTGATTGCGGAAATTGTTGATCTACAAAGGGAAATTCAAGATATCACAGATGAGTACTTAAAGAAAAAAACAGAAGTCATTAGGACAATTGATTCTGTAAGAAATCCATTACAGTACGATGTCTTATTCAAAAGATATATTGAAGGAAAATCTCTTGATATAATTGCCGATGAAGTTGGGTATTCGTATCAGCGGACAAAAGAACTTCATTTGTGTGCAATAGAAACGGTAAGAAAAATAAAAGGATTCGAATATTAAAACTTCATACTGAATCATACTTAGATATTTGATATAATATAAAATGTAAAATTAAGCACTGGATTTATTCCGGTGCTTTTTTCATGCAGAAAAATAGGAGGACAGGCAGTGGGGAGAAACAAAATTAACTTTGTTGACCTATGCCAAGGCGAGTTTGGCAGAAAAATTGCCTATACTGGCGTAGACCAGATTACTCCCCAGAACGTGGCACAGGTCCTTTCTGATACAATCGGAATCCATAACAGGAATAGAACCCTGATGGATTATCTTTACAGATATTACAAAGGCGATCAGCCAATTTTATATCGTGAAAAACTTGTTCGCCCAGAGGTCAACAATAAAGTTGTTGAGAATCATGCCCTTGAAACAGTCAAATTTAAGGCAGGACAGATATACGGAGAACCTATTCAGTATGTCTGCAAGAAGAAAAAAGCGAGTGAAAAAACAAACGAACAAGTTGACCGGCTTAATGATTATCTGGACGAAGCCAATGCAGACGCCAGAAATATTCAACTTGGGATATACCAGAGTGCAGTAGGAACTGCATATAAAGCAATCCTGAGAGAGGATGAATGGACAAAGGATGGAGACTTACCGCCTTTCAGAATATTTATCCCGTCACCGCAGGATGTATATATTGTTTATTCAAGCGTTACTGGCAAACCAGTGCTTTCCGTCCAGATTTTAAAAGACGAGGACAATCAGCAGTATTACCAGTGTTATTCTTCCAGACAGTATTTCAAAATTCAAAATGGAGCGGTAACAGAATCTGGAATCAATGGTTTTGGTGGTATTCCTATCATTGAATATCCGAATAATCACGACAGACTTTCCGACATCGAAATTGCGATTACAATGTATGATGCAATCAATAAATATCAATCTGACAGACTGAATGGGGTTGAACAGTTCGTACAAGCTCTGATGAAATTTAAGAACTGTGAGATTGACGAAGCAGAATTTGTAAAAATGATAAAACTCGGTGCTGTATCTGTAAAAGATGTCGGGAATGGAACACAATCAGACGTTGACTTAATGACTGCTGAACTAAATCAGTCAGAGAGTCAGGTTGCAAAAGACGATATTTACAACAATATGCTGATTGTAGAAGCAATGCCGAATCGACAGGGCAATACGGGTGGAGACACAGGAAATGCAGTGTATCTGAGGAATGGTTGGGATTTTGCAGAACGAGACGCAAAATTGGTAGAAGCATTTACGAAAGAAGCTGAAAAAGCATCTGCCAGAATTATTTTGAATATCATCCGAAAAACTTCAATGGATGTAAATATTTCAACCAGAGATTTTGATGTAAAAATCACCAGAAACCCGACAGATAACATGCTTGTTAAAGCGCAGGCACTGGATTATCTGTTCAAAAATAAAATTCATCCGCTTATTGCGCTGATTACTTGCGGATTATTTAGTGATCCGCAAAAAGTATACGAAATGAGCTTGCCATATCTCGGAACCATTTATCCGGAATTGGCAGACCCAGACTCAGAGCTGCAAAAAGCACAAAATTTGCTGAATGGCTTTAACAAGGATGTGATTTCAGAATGAGTGTTTCATCATACGATGAATTAAATATCAGACCCCACAATCGCAGAAGTAAACCGTATAAAGAATATTTCAGCAAAATGTCAATATCAGACAAAGAAAAGCAAGAAAGGATAGCTTTTTCCGAACAAATGGAAGAAGTTGTCCTTTATATTTTAGCACTGATAGAAACAACCATAGAAAGTGGAGAATCAGATCAAGAATACATTCAGACTCAATTTTATGACAAATATCTGGATGTAATTGCTTCGTATATGCTTATAGACACATATATCAAGCAATATGTTCTTGACGTGACAAAACAAATTATTGATGCAACATTTGAAAAATTTTCTTCCGAAGATAAAAGCATTACTGATGATTATTACTTGTCAAATGACCGGGCAATGTTTATTTCAGAATGCGAAGCTAATTCGATACTGAATTACAGACAGTATTCAAAAGCTGTGAAAGCAGGAAAGACAAAGAAGAAATGGATTGACGTAGGAGACAAAAGGGAACGAAAAACACACCTTGAAGTCGGAGGAACCATACTCCCGATTGATGATCCGTTCTCAGTCGGAGACAGCCTACTACAATTTCCAAAAGACATCTCGCTAGGAGCTTCGGCAGACGAGATTGTGAACTGCCGGTGTTCAATTCAATACAGTTAATTTAGAGACGAGTAAAATCGTCTCTTTTTTATTAAAAAAATATGCACCCCGATAGCGTAATCATGGGAGACACCTTGAGCTGAGCGAACAGCGTAAAAAAGCGTATTGGTGACAGGAGATTTCAATGACAAGAGAAGATGTAAAGAAGATCTTTCCAGATGCAACCGATGAGCAGATTACCTCATTTCTGAATCAATCTAATTCTGATGTGGCTAAGGAAAAAGCCAAAAATCAGAAATTAAAAGAAGATGCAGAAAAAGCAAAAGCGTTGGAAACAGAACTGGAAGAACTGAAAAAGCAGAACATGAGTGAAGCTGAAAGAACAGAATTGGAGCATCAGAAAGAAAAAGCAACAAATGAAAAAAGAATTTCTGATCTCGAATCTGCACTTAAAGCAGCTCAGAAAGACGCTCTGACAGGTAAAATCACTTCTATTTTTGCGAGTGCAGGAATGAAAGGAGACGCCTACGCAGGAGCAATCAAAGCATTTTCAAATATGGATGCTGAAGATGCACTCAAAGAAGCACAGACTTTTGTTGATGGAATTTCCGAAGTAAATAAATCAACGCTTGATACCGCAAAAGCTGCATGGGAAAAAGAAGCCCTTGAAAACACACCTAATCCGGGCGGCGGTAAATCTAGTGGAGGACCAGAAAAGAAAAGTGAAGCATCTGAATATGCAAAAGCGTACTCAGCAAAAATGTGTCCAGAAAATAAACCGGCAGACGATAATGCCCCAGTAAATATTTAAGAAAAGGAGATTTAGATTATGGCTTTTATGAAAACAGAGCAATACGAATCCACACCTAATATCCTCGAATCTGAGGTAGGACTGGTACTTAAAACCTATACAGCAGAACAGACAAATGCTGAAACCGTTGGAACTAAGAAGATTATCAAGGCAGGTTCTGTATATCCGACAAACGCAACTGGTGCTAAAGGCATTGTGTTTGAAGATGTTGATATGACAGATGATGTAAAAAGACCTATTTCCGTAATTGTTGCAGGACGTGTTCTTGAAAAAAGACTTCCGGTAACAGTAGATACCACTGCAAAAACAGAGCTTGAAAAAGCAGGTATCGTTTTTGTAACTACTACAGACCCAGAATTTTAAGGAGGTGCAGCAGATGCCATTTAATATTTTAGAATCAATCACACAGGAAGAAAGACTTAACTTTTCTCAGAATTTCAGTGTTAAAAGACCGGGTATCCTTGACACTATTTTCCCTGATATTAAAACCCAGTACCTGAAAGCGGAATATTATAGACTTATGGCTGGACAAAGACTGCCGGAGGTAGCATTCGTTCACGCTCTCGATACCGAAGCGGAAATTGGCTCCAGACCGGGATTCGAAAAAGTTCTGACTGAAAAGCTCTTCATCAAGAGAAAAATCAATCAGTCTGAGAGATTACAGCAAGCAATCGAAAACGGTGTGCCGGATGATGAGAACTTAAAGAAGTTTGTATTTGATGATGCAGCTAACCTTTTTGAAGGTGTTGTTGCCAGAGCAAATGTTATGAAAGGACAGTTCCTTTCTACTGGTGCAGTAAAAGTCAAAGAGAACAACGTTGATATGAGCATTGATTACGGCGTTCCGTCCAGCGCAAAGGTAGAAATGACAGACTGGTCTAAGCCAGATGCGGACATCATGGGTGATATTCAGAAGATGGTCGCTATTGCAGAAGATAATGGATTTGTGGTAAACAAAGCCCTGACATCACTTAAAATGATTAATTATATGAGAAACAACACTGCAATGCAGACCGCAGTTTTAGGAGCAGCTAACAAACGTCTTCTGACCAAACAGGAACTCGCTAATCTGCTTATGCAAGAATACGGAATCACAATTGATCGTTGCGACGAGAAATTCAGATTCAGAAAAGCAGATGGTTCACTCAAAACAGGAAGATACTTCAAAGAGGATGTATTCACTCTGTATGAAGCAGAACCGAACGGTTCATTTGGTACTGGACTCTGGGGCGTAACACCGGAGGAACTTGAATATAGACAGTTCATTCAGGAAGAAAATCGCTCTTTCGTAACACTGTCCATGTGGGCTACACAAGACCCAGTTGCAGTTTGGACTAAAGCATCAGGCATGTTTGTTCCGGTAGCAGCAAAAGCTAATGGTGGTATCGTAATCGGTACAAAGGGGGAATAAACGGGCATAGTCTCGACGAGAACAGCCAGTCACCATCTGTAGCAAGTGTTAAACACAAGTATACAGAAAGCGAGCTGTCAAGCATGACAGTAGTTCAACTGAAACAGCTCGCAAGTGACAATGGCTATGCCCTGACATCGACAAATAAGGCTGGTATTATCTCAGAAATTTTATCTCAGCAAGGGTAGGTGATCTTGAATGAACGAACAGCTTGTGAATGATCTGAAAGAGTATCTATCCGATGATGCGGAAACTGACGGTATGATTTCTTTGTCTGTAAAACGCGCAATTCGTTCATTCAAAAAGAAGCGCAACTATCCGTCTGGATATACAGAGGAAAAAATCAACACCGATATGGAATATTGCTATGATTGTATATTTGATCTGGCTCTCTATTTCCTTGTGAAACAGGGAGCCGAATTCCAAGAATCACATTCTGAAAATTCGGTAAGTCGAAACTGGGAATCAGAAACGGAAATATATATCAATCATGGCGTTTTTCCATTTGCAGGAAGTTTAATTTAATAAGATGGTTGGGTCACGTGGCACAGTATTTTTGTCCTCCCGGAGTGCCGCTGGGTTGCTTATATTCAGTAGGGAAAAGCAAATGTTAAGGGAGTGAAGAAAGGAACTGGCGATGGGATGTGAACATGAATGTTTTAATGAACACCGCATAGAAGAATTAGAGAATAGTCTTCGACAGATGCAAGAGAGACAATCCGACCGCCATAAAGAGTTTTATGAGCGTATCGGGGAACTGGAAAGAAAGACAGCATTAAGTGAGAATGACTTGAACCATATCAAGTCAACTGTGGATGAGATGAATAACAATATAAAGACTCTCATGGCAGTCCCGGGAAAGCGTTACGATACAATCATTGTATGTGTTATTACATCTATTGTCAGCGCAGTTATCGGTTTTATGTTAAGCGGTATTCTTCCAGTTTGATTCCACTTGTAAGGGAGGACGGTGGAAATATGAATTATACAGACTTTTCAGAAGATGAAAGAAAATTTTATTTAAAAGAAGCAGGCTTCGATTCCAGAGAAGAAAAACTGTTTCGATTACGGGCCTATGGCGAAAAGACACTATGGGAAGCATCTGAACTTATGGGGTATAGTCCAAGAACCATAGACCGAATTAATAAAAGAATAAAGAAGAAAATTTCTAAAGTTGCCCCGATGTACTGTCGGGGCTTTTCTTTGTATTGTGGCGAAAACGTGGCGAAATAGTGACGTTCAAAAACAGAGTTCCTTCCTATATAATATAATCATAGGAGAAAACACAACGATTATGTTAAGAAACCCTTACGAGGGTATATGGGAAAAGCATCGTTCCATAGATGATATGGACATGATTCTTGAATCCCGGACAGGAGGAACAGATTATGGCAGGTTATCCGTATTATCCGCAACAGCCAATGATAAACAACCCATACGGACAAATACAGCCGTATCAGGACAGGCTAGCGCAATTGCAGAATAATTATCAGCAGGCAATGCCTTATGGTCAAATACAGATGCAACAGTTACAGCCGGTTCCACAATCACCTATGCTTCAAGGACAGATGGTGGATGGAATTGATACTGTAAAGGCTAAAGATGTGGATATGTCCGGCAATCCTGTTTACTATCCAAAAACAGACGGAACTGAAATTTACAGAAAACAGCTTCAATCCGATGGAAGGAGCAGGATTTTTGTTTACCGACTCGTAAATCCAGATGAACAGCAATCTAAGCAAGATGAAAAGCAGATTGACATTGAAGCAATGTTTAATCAGCTTCGGAATGATGTTTGTTCGGAGATTTCTGAAATAAAGAGTATGTTTCCGACACAGATGTCGGGGACACCAGAGTCTAAGCAGAACGGAGGTAGGCAGAGATGACATTCAATCCAAACGCCATAATGAAAAAGCAATTTGAGAAAATGATTTCTCAGAGGTTCGGAAGTGTTGACAACATGATGAACGATATGAGTAAATTTGCAGGAAATAATCCAACATTGAAGAATGCGTTGGATTTATACAAAAAAGGTGATACGGACCAGTTACATCAAATACAGCAAAATGTATTTAATGAAAAGCACTTATCACCAGATGGAATTATCCAGAAATTCCTTGGATTATAACACTTCCCCACAATTGGGTGATTAAAAATCGCTACAATTCGGGACGACAGCCGCGGATGTCTCCTATTGTAAATAAAATTTAAGGAGACTAAAAACATGATGAATGGTTCAAATTACAGTCTTAGTGACATTGCTGCCGCTACAGGCTCTAATAATCGCGCCAATGATATGTGGGGCGGTGATGGCTTTTCACTTATCTGGCTCGTCCTGATCTTTGCCATCTTTGGATGGGGAGGTTTTGGCGGCTGGGGCGGCGGCTTCGGCGGTAATGGTGGAAACGGTGCGAACGGTGCCGGATTCCAGGGATGGGCTACCCGTGCTGATATCAACGAGGGGTTTGCTCTTAATGATATCCAGAACGGCATCAGAGGCATTCAGCAAGGTATTTGTGATAGCACATATGCTCTTAACAATACCATGCAAAGTGGCTTCAATGGCGTGAACGTTGGAATGCTTCAGGGCTTCAACGGCGTTCAGCAGGCAATTAACGCTGATACAGTGGCTAATATGCAGAACACCAATACATTACAGTCTCAGTTAGCAAACTGTTGCTGTGAAACAAGAGAGGCTATCCAGGGCATCAACTACAACATGGCTACCAACACTTGTGCTCTCCAGAACACAATGAACAATAACACCAGAGACCTTCTGGAAAACCAGAATAGCAATACAAGAGCAATCCTTGATTTCCTGACTCAGGATAAGATTGCAACATTACAGGCAGAAAATACTGATCTGAAACGTGCTGCATCTCAGGATCGCCAGTCCGCATTGCTTACAACTGCTATGGCTTCGCAGACTCAGCAGTTAATCAATGCAATTAATCCGGCAGCCATCCCGGCATACGTTGTTCCTAATCCGAATACCTATTACGGCGGATGCGGATGCAACAGTGGATGCTGCTAAGTAACTCACCCTTAGAGGTTGACTAATTCTAAGAGGTGGGTTACGGCTCACCTCTTATTTTGATTGAGAGGTAAAAATATGAGTTGTAAGAATGTTTGTAAACTTTGCAGTCATCTTGTAATCAGTCAAGCTGTTGCGTTTACAGGTGGTAATCTTGTAATCACACTCCCAGCAGGCAGTTACAACAATGGAGAGAAATATTGTATTGTTGTTGCACAAAGTATACCGGAAGCCACCACAATTACCGCCCCGGTAATGATTCAAATAGGAACAGGAACAACTTTGTATCCGCTAGAGAATCGTTGCTGTGCACAGGTTACGGCTTGCGGAATAAGAACCAGAACGAAGTACGCAACCAGAGTAGCTACAAGTGCAACTGGTGGAGTATTCAAGATGTTAGGAAATCCAGCTTGTAGTCCGAGTAACAATTTAACAGCAATTAATGGTGCAGCCCCAACGACAGACACACCTGTTACACAGGCTGCCAGAAAGGGGGCAATGTAATGCATAAAGTTGCAATGGAAATGGGAAAATGGGCTATGGAGAAAGCTAAAGCACATGGCTTTGATACTCTCAACGCTCAAGACTGGGACGATTTGAAAGACTGCATGGAAGCTGTAAAGTGTGCGATTTGTGCAGATAAGGATTACAGAATCGTAGAAGCTATGGACGAATGCGAGCAGGAAGAGAAATATCTTGGACGTATGGGATATGACAGATATCGTTATTCCAATGGCAGATTTGCCCCAAAAGGCAGAGGAAGCCGCATGGGATATATTCCTTATCTTCACGCACAGGATGATGACTGGATGAATGAATATCTGAATAATCCAGAATTTGAACGCAATATGTACCGCATGGGATATCACCCAGAATATTCGGACAGGAATATGGGGAATGATGGCATGAATCGTCAGCAATCCAGATATGGTGAAACCTACGACAGATACAGCGAGAATCGCAGACATTACCATGATTCCAAAGACGCTGAGTCCAAGAGAAAAATGGATGATTCCATGAAAGAGTATACAGAAGATATCATCCGCAATATGAAAGAAATGTGGGATGATGCAGACGCATCAATCAGACAGCAGATGAAAACTGACTTGACACGTTTTATACAGCAGATGAATTGAATATGAAATGAATTTTGCCCTTGTTACAGGAATGTAGCAGGGGCTTTTTGGTTATGGAGGTACATAATATGTCGAGAAAAAAGCGGAAGTCAAAATTAAAATGATTTGTGAGAAATGCGGAAAACCACAGAAACCAAGTGCTGACAAATCAACAACTAATTGGAATGTATATGACTGTCATGAAAAATGTGAATGCGGTGGAAAATTCGTAATGAAATTCGAGGATTGATTATGGAAAATTTGACTGTAAATATTTTAGGAACCGAGTACAAAATATATTTCAGGAATGAAAAAGACGACGATTTACTTGATGGAAAAGGCAGAGATGGATACACGGATATGTCCGCGCACGAAATTATAGTGTGTAACAAAAAAGATGATTGTGAATTAAGAGATTACGAAAATTGGAAGAAAAACATTCTACGTCATGAAATTGTTCATGCTTTTTTATTTGAAAGTGGACTTGATTCTTCGTCTGCCAATTTTTATGGAGCATGGGCTACGAACGAAGAAATGGTTGATTGGTTTGCAATTCAATCTCCAAAGATTTTTAAAGTATTCCAAGAACTTGATTTAATTTGAAAAGGATGGTGATAAACCATGCTAAGACAATTTTATATGAACGGAGACCTATGGAGAGTGCAGTTTGTATCTCCGCACGACAGCGTGTTAATTGACCGTACAGGCAATAGAACGCTTGGAGTATCGGATTATTCAACCCACGTTATTTCAATCGCAAATAACTTGTATGGAGAACTTCTGAACCGTGTATTTATTCATGAGTTAGGGCATTGTGTGATGTTCAGTTATGGTCTATTACCAGAACTTCATCGTATGGTTAAGAAACGGTATTGGGTGGACGCGGAGGAATTTGTATGTAATATTCTGGCAGACTATGGACAGTTTGTTATTGGCACGGCCAGAGATATCTTAGGAAACCAGTTCACATATGTGGCTCCTATCGGGGCAGAAAGGATGATTGCATAGATGGCAAAAGCAGAAAACACAATTATTTTTGATGGCATTCAGTACAATCCCGGTGATGAATTGCCGGATTTAGGTAGTTGGGTATGTACAGATGCAAGAGGTATGGTTCGTGATTACGAGGGACTTTCAAAAGACGTATCAAAGCTCCCGCATTATGTAGAGAGCGGTTCTTCGGCGCTGTGCCTTGATACTTCTGAATTATACGAATATCACAAACCTACCGATACATGGTACAAACTGTAAAGGAGAAGCGCATATGGCATTAACAGCAAAGAAAGTATATGCAATATTAAAACGCCAGATTTCCGATATGGAAGCAAAATTAAATAGCCCTGTAAGATACAGAGGTACAGTTGCGACTGCTGATTTGCTTCCATTAAATCCAGATATTGGCGATATGTACAATATCGAGTCTAAGTCGGTCTACGGCGAAGCAGGAATGAATGTGGCATGGAACGGCGTAGTTTGGGACACTATGGGCGCTCCAATTGATATGTCACTGTATCTCACAAAAGAAGAAGCAGAGACGGTAATACAAAGATTAGTTACGGAATATTTTGAAAAGAATCCAGTCAAGCCTGGAGCCACGACAGAACAGGCACAGCAGATCGAGCAGAACAAGACAGACATTGCTTCACTGAAAACGGAAACTGGTTCACTGAAGGAAGATTTAGATATATATAAAAAAAATGTTTCTATTATAAGAAGAAAGTCGAAGAATATTCTAAATGAAAACAATTCAGTTAGTGGGCACATGACAGACGGAACTATTAAAAATAATACCGAATGGAAAACAACTGATTTCATTGAAGTTGATAGTAGCGCACAATATATTATAAGTTATGACAGATTTCAGACTGCCAATACACAACCATTCGTTTTTATTAATTTCTTTGATAAAAATAAATCATACATTTCTTATGTGCAACCAAAGAATACAGATTCATATACATTTAAAACTCCTATAAATGCGAAATTTATAAGAGTGTCATTACAAGTTGCATTTAGTGGAATGACGCAGATTGAAAAAGGTAATGTAAAGACTTTATTTGCTCCGTTCTTTGATTATTACGCTGAAAGAGGTAAACCGACAATCATTAGAATTAAATCTTCTGATAAATTAAGGGCTATTTTTTCAAGATATTCTGATGGAACTGATGAGACACCGTACATATTTGAATTAGAAGAAGGAATATATAACACATTAGATTTATACACAGAAGAAGAAAAAAATGATAGTGGGTTTTATGGATTGTTTTTGCCTGATTTTTCAACATTGAAAGGTGTTGGAACTAAAGAGAAAACAAAACTTGTTGTTGAATTGACAAATGCAAGCCAAACTATTTCGACTATCAATTTACGTGGAACATCTTCTCTTGAAAACATAACAGTTATTGGAACAAAAACAATGTATGCGGTACATGATGATTTCGGGTACGGAGACTATAATTATTGTAACAGATATGTCAATAATTGTGATTTCATTGTTAACCAAGCAACAAAAGGTGCTTCATATGGAAGCGGAATAAGAAGTGGTGCTAAATGGTATTTTAAGAATTGCTTTTTTAAAAACACATCAAGCGAACCATTTAGCGTTCATAGTAATACAAATTTTAATACTTATGCTGATGTCACACTTGAAAATTGCAAATTTGAGCATTTAGGTGGTATGAGTGTGTTTGTTCGTTCTGTAAATTCGGGTGTCAAAAATAAACTTCATTTAATTGGATGTATGATGAATGGTGTAAAAGTTAATGAAGAACCAACAGCTATTGGAACTGGTATTGACTGGATTATTGACGGTCATGGAAATACAAGAAATTCGTTATACCAAGTTACAAAAACAAAAACTAATGATAATTTTGCTATTGAGTTCTCAGACGAATGCATAAGATACAAAGCAGTTGAAAAAATTGTGGTTGGAGATACTGTGTATCATGATAGTATGAATTGTGCTTTAGGTAATACTTTGTTGAAATTAACAGGTGTTGCTATAACACATGCAAATAGCGGTGAATTTGTAACTGTCAAAACAAATGGTGTTATTTCTAAAGTTGATGCAAACATTGAAAGTTTAACATTGGGTGACAAGATTGTTATGTCAAATCATAGGCTTGTTGTTGACAATAATGCTACAGATTATATCGGGATTTGTAAAGATAAAGATTTTATTACATTATGTATAACTAATTAATTAATGAGGGCTTTAGTTAATTAAAAATCTCTCATAAATTCGCTAAAATATCTATTCAGATAGAGCGAACAGTGCTATAATCACTATAACAGAACACAAAAAGAGGAGCTGGACTCCCGTCTACCAAACAAAAAGTCCAACTCCAAGCACCACAAAGGGTACGGGTATATTATAGCACAGTACTCTCCCTTTGTGAACCCAAAAGGAGGGTATTTTTTATGAGAGAAAAATTCGTGAATGGGTTCATGACAAATCTGTATGAAGAAATTCCGGAAGAATATCTTGAAACAGTCAGAAACAAACTGGCGTTGTATGTAAATGATTTTGATATCAGTCAAAGAGAAACAGCAGTTGTAAAGTATACTGGATATTTGCCAGATTTTTACAAAACTTACATTGTAAGCAGGAAGATCGAGGGTTTGAGTAAAAAGACTCTCGAACTCTACAATCTTTATCTGGATGATTTCTTTTTCACAGTCAATAAAAAAGCTGAAGATATTACCGCAAATGACATTCGTGTATATCTGTATAATGCTCAGGAGAGCAGAGGGTTGAGTAATCGAACGCTTGATAGTAGAAGAACTGCCATACACGCTTTCTTCGAGTGGGCTGCAAACGAAGGATATATAGGCAAGAACCCGTGCAGAGTTATCAAAAATATCAAGTATGAACGTGTAGAGAAGAAACCTCTGACAGATATGGAACTGGAAAGAATCAGACAGGTATGCGAAACGGTACGCGAAAAGGCAATGATTGAATTCTTATACAGTACAGGAGCCAGAGTGACAGAAGCATGCGCTGTCAAGAAACAAGATGTGGATTTTCAAAATGGCGAAGTAATTGTTTTAGGAAAAGGAAATAAGCATAGAAAAGTATATCTAAATGCTCGCAGCAAACTTCTTTTAGGACAGTACCTTGCATTCAGAAATGATGATTCGGAATATCTTTTTGTAAGTGAAAGAAAACCCCACAACGTATTAAAAAAAGAAGCAATTGAAAGAATTGTACGAATAATCGGTGAGCGGTCAGAACTGGACAGGCCTCTGACACCGCATCTATTTAGGCATACTCTTGCGACTCTTATGCTTCAAAGAGGTACGCCGATTACTGAGGTGCAGAAGATTCTTGGACATGTCAACATTAACACGACAATGATCTATGCAAAGGTATCTGATGAAGATGTAAAAGTGTCTCATATGAAATATGCAATATAAGATTTTTGAAGGGAGAAATCGCCATGAGAGGATTAAAACGCCAAAAACAGATAGTATATTGGTCAAGGGCAACTGAAGACCTTGACGGGATAGACACAATCAAAACGTACCAAAAGCCAGAATTGCATCACCTCTCCGTGTCTGCGACCGCCGGAACGCCAGAGGAATTATCCGCCGGTTATATCCCGGACTACGACAGATACATCACGAACTTTGACCGTGACTTCAAGCCGCAGACCGCCGATGTATTCTGGATAGACTGCAAGCCGGAACTGAATGAAGCAGGCGAACTTATCTTAGGCGAAGATGGAGAGCCTACAGTCCCACCAGATTACCGTCTAAAAAAGATTCTTGATACCCAGAAAGGGAATGTGGCACGATATGGTATCAAGTATATAGGAGATGGTTCAGATGGCGAATAAGACTATCAAAATGGAATTGTCGCATAAATCTATACAAGACACGATAAAACAGCTCAGAGCGTATCAGAAGTCACTTGCAAGTAAGAATGAGGAATTTGTCCGCAGGCTAGCAGAACTTGGAATCCCGGTCATAGATGAAAACATAGCATTGGCACAAGGCGATTCTGACAAAAACCATAACACCTATATCAGAATCAATAACTTTGGCGGCTATTCTCAGGCGACGCTTGTGTGCGAAGGCTCTGACCTCCTGTTCATTGAGTTCGGTTCGGGTATTTCGTATAACACTCCGGCAGGAACTAGCCCGCATCCTAAGGGGCAAGATTTTGGTTACACAATCGGTTCATACGGACAAGGGAATGGAAAGAATGAATCGTGGGTTTATTATTCCGATTCTGGCGAATGGGTACGTTCTTACGGTACTGAAGCCACCATGCCAGTTTATAAGGCAAGCGTGGAGATTATGCAAAACATCAGAAAAATTGCAAATGAAGTGTTTGGTTCCTAAAAACTTCATACTGAATCATACCTGCATATTTGATATACTATACCATATAAAAGCATCTACCTGAGCGGTGGGTGCTTTTTCTTATAACGAGGTGATTCTATGCCAGACACGATCAGCAACCCGGTATCAGAAGTATTTTCTAGGTGGAGTAAAGACATTCAATCAACAGTCGGCAAAGGCAATTTTTCCATGGAGAAAAGCCAGACAATAGCATCTGGCAAAACAAAATACGCCAGATTATTCATGATGGGGAATCCTACGCAGTCAACAAGTCTCGAAGGTCACGAATGCGCAACAGTTCTTTCGTTTCAAACGGAAAGTTATGCATCTGGGACAAAGGCTTTATCGACTGCATACGAAATCGACAGCAAAAGTCATCAGGCCATGATTTCAATGGGCTTTCGCCGGACATACGGACCGGAAGAAGTTGCAAACTCCGAAAAGAGTTTCAAACGAATCATAAGCCGGTACAGCAGAATTTACACCGGGCAATTATTGGAAGCGTAACAGCTTCTATTTTTTTATACCAAAAAGAAAGGAGAGTGTCCCTATGAGTAAAGATAAATTACAATGGCTGAAAGCTGCGGGAATCAGAGCTGTTAAGACAATTGCTCAGACAGCAGTTGCGACAATCGGAACCGCAACAGTCCTTGGAAGCGTTGACTGGAAGATGGTCGTATCCGCGTCCGTTCTTTCCGGCGTTTTATCCTTGCTTACATCTGTAGCAGGGCTTCCAGAACTGAAAACAGGCACAGATGAATAGAAAGGACGGTGATCCTTTTATCTCCCGGATGCAGGGTTACGCATCAGAGCCATGTGGCTCTTTTTTATTGTAATTTTATAGCTGAAAAAGCAGAAAGGAGCCGAATATGGCAGACAAAGGAAATATAGCAGGCGTAAGTACCGTTGGTTCGCTTACTGGATATGCAGTTGAAACAACAGCAGGTACTAAACCGACAACATTTAAACTTCTTCACAGAATCAATGCTTCTGATGAAATCAAAATTGACGTAGAAACAATCGACGCTTCCGCACTTGAAGATGAAGTCGAAAGAACTATTGCAGGACGTGGTTCTACAGGTGGTACATTTAACGTAACTGTAAACGTAACTGATGAAACTATCACTGAATGGGAAACCTTAATCAGCGAGTACAAAACAGGAAAAGCCGACGGAAAATCTATGTGGTACGAAGAATACTTCCCTTCTCTTAAAAAAGCATTCTTCACAAAAATCGAGCCGCCGACAATCATTCCTAAACCAGCGAGAGATCAGAACGGCCTGTTAACCGTCGAAATGTCTCTTACTATTAATGAATATGTCGGCCCGAGTGAAGCAGTAGTTCCAACTGACAGCGGCCTTTAAACACATTTGGGAGGACAAATAATATGTATAAAGTTTTAAAAATCGGCGGCAAAGACTACAAACTTGAATATGGAATTGAAGCATCACTGTTTGATGATTGCGTGAAATCCGTAATGAATATGCTGGTTTCCACAAGCGGTGGAACGGACAGGAGTCTTAAAGAAATGGTTTCTGGAATGAGTAGCATCCCGAATACTGCGCTTAATGCGTTCTATGCCGGATTACTTCAATATCACGGCAACCATTCTGACGGTGATGGCACTGTCCCGGATTTACAGACCGCCAAAAAACTTGCAGCACAGTATATGACCGAGCATAAAGATGATGAGCAGGGAAACTTCTACGGTCTGTTTTCTATGTGCATTGAACAGATGGAGGAAGATGGTTTTTTCAAATTAACCGGTCTGGAAACGTTCATGGACAACATGAATGCGGCAATGGACTCTGTGAAAGCGAAGAAAGCGAAGAAAGCGCCGAAGAAGCCAACAGATCATCTGAAAAAAGCTACAGCGAAATAATCTGGGATGAATTGTACCCGATGGCTGTGCGTATTGGGATGTCAAAGAAAGAATTTCTCAGGAGCACTCTTAAAGATCTGAGAATCCGTATAGAACAATATGGAGTTTCAAAAAAAGAAGAAATTCAGTCACAGTTAATAAACATGGACTATCAGGCATGGCTGACCGGATTGTATGTCAAGACGAGTATTTCGTGCGCATTATCTCCGAGAAAAGTTAGTTATCCGAGTAAACCAATTACGCAGGAAAAACAAAATAATTGGGTTGAACCAAATCCAGATACGCCGAAGAAATCAGAAGCAGAACTAAGACAAGAAGAACGTTACTACGAACTTCTTATCAGGCAGGCAAATGCAAATATATCTGAAATAGGTAATGAAAAGGGCAAGCAGGATGAATAGTAGTCTTGCTTGCCCTTTATTTTTTTGAAATAAAGGAGGTGCTTATATGCCTGACAACACAATAGATAGCCTTGCGATAGAGGTCAGCAGTAACGTATCAAATGCAAGCAAATCCATTGATGATTTATGCAATAAACTGAATCGTCTGAGTAGCCGTATGTCTGAGAGCATCAAGTATCTTAGAGACTTTTCAGCTTCCGTAGGCACGGCCAATTCTGCTGTTCAAGCACTTAAATTAGACAGGCTTGATTTATCAACGATAAACAGTCAATTGCAACAGTTTGTTCAGTCTATGAGTGTGCTCGGTAGCCTGAACTTGAGAAACAACGGATTAAACTCATTCGTAAATGCAATCCGCAGACTGAACGAAACATTAAACTCCACAGGTGATGTGTCTGGAAAGATTCAGAACATGATTTCCGAATTATCTGGTCTTGGCAGTATTCCAGATGTATCAAACAACGTGAACAGGTTTATTTCTTCACTGGCAAGATTGGCGAATGCCGGCAGTTCTATTGATGCAGTTGTATCAAAACTTCCAAAACTTGGTGAAGAACTTAGAAAAATCATAGTTTCATTCTCTGGAATAGGCAATATTTCTCAGCCAATTAATACTTTTGTTCAGTCAATATCTCAGTTGGCAAATGCAGGAGACAAAACCGGAAAGACAGCAACTCAGCTTAATGATCTGGCAAATAGCTTAAAATCATTCTTCCAGACGATGAGTACCGCTCCTAGAATCAGTAGCAGTACAATTCAAATGACTCAGGCTATTGCTCAGCTGGCAAATTCTGGGGCGAATGCTGGTAGAGCAGCAAGGTCTACTGCAAGTGCATTTTCAGGATTGGGGCAGGGTGCGGCCACTTCGACAGGAAAGGTCAGAAAACTTGCAAACGCCGTTGGAAGTGTAGGAAGCAAGGCAAAGAAAAGTTTGCCTAGCATCATGTCTCTGGTGGCAAAATTCTGGACGTTGAAATTTGTTGTTGAAAAATTTGGAAGCGCAATTGAAAGTTCCATGAATTTTCTCGAAGATTACAACTACTTTCAAGCGGCGTTTCGCCAGGTAGCAGATAAAGCGGGTAAAACTTGGTCAGAAGCGGGCTATGATTCCGCAGAAGCATATGCAAATTCATTCAGCCAGAGAGCCAGAGAACTTACATCCAAAATGTCTGGATTCGATGTTTCCGATAATGGCATTTTGTCGGCAAATAAAACCGGTAAGTCACTTGGCATGGATCCGTCCATGCTTTTAAATTATCAAGGCCAGTTTGCACAGTTATCATCATCTATGGGAACAACTTCTGAACAGGCTTTAAAGCTGTCGAATGCGTTAACTATGATCGGTGCAGACCTTGCATCTGTTAAAAATCTTGATTTTAATACAGTTTACGAAAACTTATCCTCTGGATTGGTAGGAATGAGCCGTGCCGTAGATAAATATGGTGCGAACATTCGTGTGGCAAACTTACAGCAATACGCTTCGAATCTTGGACTGCAAACAGCTGTATCAAAGATGGATCAGGCAAGCAAAGCAATGCTGAGGACAATAGTGATACTGGATTCTACACGGTACGCATGGGCGGATATGGCAAATACGATAAATATGCCAGCCAACCAGTTACGTATACTTCGTGCAAATTTAGTGTCCTGTGCTAGAGCATTAGGGAACATCTTTATGCCAGTCGTTGCAGCAGTATTGCCGTACATTAATGGCCTTGTAATTGCATTCCAGAGACTCCTGACATACATTGGTTCACTTCTTGGAGTTGATACCAAAATTGGAAATATGTTCGGTTCTATCGGAAGCGGAAGTGAAAATCTCTCAAACGCACTTGATACTATAGACGATTCTAGTCTTTCAGATGTTGATGATACTACAAAAGATACCAGTGACAATCTGAAAAATGCGACTAAAAACGCAAAGAAGCTCAAACAGTTTCTTGCATCCTATGATGAACTGGAAATCATGAGCAAAGACGACAGTTCTCTGTCAGACCTTGCAAATTCTAAGATTAAAACGCCAAAAATTGACACATCTGCAATTGACGCAGGAATCCTCAATGATGCACTGGATAAACTTTTGAACGAATACCAGAAGAAATGGGATACCGCCTACAATTCCATGGAAAATAAGGCCATGGCATTCGCAAATAAGGTTACAGACGCATTTAAGAAACTTGCAAAAGCCGCAGAACCCACCACAAAAGCTCTGAAAAATCTCTGGAATAATGGGTTGAAACAGCTCAGGGATTTCACATGGATAGCATTAAAAGACTTCTGGAATCATTTTTTAGTTCCGCTCGGCAAGTGGACACTGGGAGAAAAAGGATTACCGCGATTAATCAATGCTTTTAATGATTTTCTCATGAAAATTAACTGGGATAAAATCAATGCTTCACTTGTGCAATTATGGGATGTATTAGAGCCGTTTGCTGAGAATGTTGGAACAGGATTGCTTGATTTCTTCGATGATTTCTTTGACAAGGCGGCAGACGGAGTGAACAAACTCCCTGATTTGATTGACAAGTTTAAAGAGTTTATCGCGTCATTCTCACCAGAACAAGCACAATCTATCGGTTATTTCCTCGGACAGCTTCTGACTGCCTTTATGGCATTCAAAGGGCTTACATGGTTCGGGGGTATTTTCGGTAAAGATGGAATAATCGGCAAAGGCATTACCATGTTAGCGACACATCCATACGCTTCGATAGCGGCAGGGCTGGGACTTACCGTTGCCGCACTTGATAAGTTTGGAGTGATTGATGTTGATTGGAACGGATTATGGACAAGAATTGGAAATCTCAAAGACGTAATTGTAAATTTTATCAAAAATATTGATTGGGATTTACTGGTAAAAACAATCGGTGATGTATGGGATGTATTTCAGCCGTTTGCTGAGGGATTCGCAGACGCATTTATAAATTTCTTTGACATAATGCTCAATGACATTGGAGCACCACTAATTAATACATTAGTAAAAGTACTGGATGCATTTGCAAAAGTGTTAGGAAAACTTTCTCCTGAGTCAATATCTGCGATAGGAAATGCACTTGGAATTTTCTTCGCAGTAAAAGGAACTATTAAATTTTCGAAAAATATATGGAGTGTGGTTAGTTCAATTAGTGGACTACGAAAGATATTCAGCGGTCTTGGCTCTGTATTATCTACAGCCAGTGGTGCATTACAGACATTCTTTGGCTCTGGACTCGGTTCTACGCTTGCTGCAGGCTTTGCTGATTCCATGGCAGTCTTAGCAGCTGCAATGGCAGGCTTTAATCTCGGAAAATGGATAAGTGTTAATCTGTTCGGCGGCGAAGACAAAACCTTCGGTGAGTTTTTGGAAGATAATGTATTTGGCTATCAAAAAGGAGATTTCACCGGAGCTATGAACGAATGGCTAAAGGACATTTTTGGAGTTGGAAACAATCTCACAGAGGATGATTTGAAAATATTCCAGGAATATGAAGATGCCATTCTTAGTCTGGTTCGTGCAAGCCAGATTTCAGGCGAACAAGCATATCCTTTATTAACATTCCTTTCTGAATTGAAAGATAACGGATATAGCACAGAGCAGGCATTGCATGAACTTGAACTTAAGCTCAATAATCTCGGGGTTTCTTCAGAAGATTTTGAGAATGCGATAGCAGGAGTAAATAAACCAGTCAAAGACCTTGGAGATACAGCGGAAGCATCCTCAAATAAGTTCTCAAATATGGCTGATCGGATTAACAATGTTTCGTTTGAGGATATCTCAGAACAGCTTACAGGATTCCAGACACTTATCCAGACTGTTGATTTTGCGACTCTGGTAACAGATACAGCAAATGCAATTGATGAGATGGGTGGTATTTGGGAAAACGGAAAGCAGATTCTTGGCGAAAAAGCATTACAAATCTATCAAGAAATTTCAAAAGGATTGGAACCAGATGAGAACGGTTACTATACTTTGGCAAACGGACAGATGGTGCAGTTCGGAAAAGGTATTTCTGACTATGAAAGCACTCTGCAAAACACAATGGACTCAACTCTGCAAGGGGCAATCAATGGTGTTCTGGATAACAATTCTGGTTTCGAATTAGTTACAAAACTCGGAAAGAATCAGATTCTTGCCGTAGGCAGTGGAATTGAACAGAACGGCAGTAAAGTCACCGAAAAGCTCAACTCAACAATTCAATCATCTGCGAAAGGCGCAGAAGAAACTGCGAAATCAAGCGGTAAAATCCTTGGAAGCAACATTGCGGAAGGATTACAGTCTGGAATTGACGGAAAGAAAGATTCCACAAAGACTTCGATTCTTGATTTAATGAACAACAGTGTAAAAGCCCCCGCGCAGGAAGCAGTAGACTCCCACTCTCCGTCCAGATGGTTCAAGCAGCTTGCAGAATATTGCGGTCAAGGATTCCAAAACGGATTAGAGCCGGGCTTTTCCTCATCATTTACATGGTTTGGAAGAATCCGAACCAGAATCAGCAATTCCATTGGAAACTTGTATAATATCGGCTGGAACTCTATTATCGGTTTGAATAACGGAATCGTAGGCGCGGCACAACAGCTTTATGCGAATGTGCAAAAAATCGCTCAAAATATATCAAATACGTTCCGCAGAGTTCTTAAGATTCACAGTCCATCACAGGTAATGATGGAACTCGGCGGATTCACAGTTGAGGGATTCCGACTCGGTATGCAGAATATGCTTCCAAAAGTCGAATCCACCATCAATGATATAAGTGCAGAAGTGCAAAAGATTAATACACCATCCGCGGACATTATCACAAAGAGTACATCCTATCAGGAAGTAAAAAACAGAATGTCTGTTGATACAGATGATTTTGTTGATGACATTCGGAAAGAAGTCATGGCAATCAGTAGTAACACGTTTGACAATAATCAGATGATCGGGCAGGCAGTCAAAAACGCTCTGAACGGCATGGCAATCTATGCAGACGGACATCTGATTGGATATCTAAAAGAAGAAAATCAGCAGTTCAGAAATCGTAATGGATACGGAATATTTGAAGGGTAGGTGATAGAATGAGCGACTTTATTGCAGGAAGTAGTTTCCAAGGTTGGCTTTTAAAGTTCGGGGGAAGCGTTCTCCCGAACAAATTCTTAGCATATGATGATTACTCCTCAACTCCGAATCAACGTACAGAGATAGAAGCATACAGAGACTTAAACAATCTCTTGCACAGGGACACAAGCCCGAATTTTAAGACAAAAATTGATTTCAACACACGACCGATGTGGTTGCCGGACAAAATAGAGATGCAGTCTGTTTTCAAATCAGGATTAGTCAATAAGGCGCAGCGGAAGTACAAGGTCACATACTGGGACGACGAGGAAAACACCTACAAAACAGGTGTTTTTTATATGCCTGATATTGAGTACAAGCCGATCAGAATTGTAGGAAATAACATTTTGTATAACAAAATCCGAATCGCACTGATCGAATACTAGCAACCAGAGTGCATGGGTGTCACAGCTCATGTGCTCTTTATTTTTATATGGGAGGAAAGCTATGGCAACGCCTATAAGCATTGAAATAAAAAAAAGTTCTAACACATGTTATTTTGTCGGGGAAACAAGTAATGTAAAGGTAAGAAGCATTAACGTAACTTATGATGATGGAACAGTCAAAGCATTAACAAGTGGATATACAGTATCGCAGGTAGATACATCTGAGGCAGGAGAAAAGATTTCAATAGTTGAATATTCTGGACTGACTGTAGAACTTACAGTTACTGTAGTCGATTCGTATAATGTGCAGGCAGGAACCCCAAATTTAGAAGATGTAAACATTACATTTGACCTCGAAACTGGTCTCCTAAAAGTAACTGGGACAGGCGAATTTTTATCTCTTTCTAATATAGAAAACACGCCAAGTTCAATAAAAACGAGAATTAAAAAAGTAAATATTGGGAATGGAATTACGAAAATTCCAGTTGACGCATTTGGGGAAAATAAAAATCTTGAAGATATCTCATTTCCCAATACTTTGGAAGAAATTTGCGATGGAAACTTTTATTCAACAAAAATAACGCAAATTGTGTTCCCGCAGTCATTAAAAAAAATCGGTAAATCCTGTTTCTCAAGTAGTGCGCTGATTTCACTGGAGATTCCTGATTCGGTTTTAGAAATTGGTTCAAGTAGTTTTTCAAATCTCTCAAGTTTAAAAAAGGTTATCTTTCACGAGGGGCTTGAAACTATATCACCTGTAGCTTTTAATGAATGCCCTTTAATTACTGAATTAGCCCTTCCGTCCACATTAAAGAATATGCAATATAATTTTCAAGGAAGCTCTCTCGAAAGTCTGGAAATGGGCGGAGAAGGCACAATTTTTTCGAGTAGCGGAAGTGAAAGAATAAGCAATATTTCTGCAAAAAGCATGACCATACGTGGCGGTACTATTGATAATGGCGCATTTTATTATAATAATACCGTTGAAAATTTATCATTGGGTGAAGCTGTAAAGTGGAATGGAAGCGGGCAATTTAACGGCTGTTCAAACTTAACGGATGTTTCTATAAGCAATGGAATTACATCTATTCCCGAGAACTGCTTCCGCGATTGTAGTTCTCTTGACAATGTTGTGTTTCCAGACAGCATTACAGAAATAGGAGGAAGTGTTTTTAGCGGTTGCTCCTCCTTAAAGAATATAACATTATCAAAAAATTTAAAGTCTATACCTAGCTATTGCTTTTCCAAATGCGCCTTTGAAACTTTTTCAATCCCAGATAATTTTGCTATAGAAACGTTAGGAGATGTGTTGTTCCAAAACTGTAGTAATTTAACATCTGTGTATATCGGAAATAATGTTAAAACTATTGGAAGTGGATGCTTCTACGGCGCGGATTCTCTTGCAACGATTAGAATTAATCAAAAAGAAAATGCTATTTCCGGTGCACCGTGGGCAGCTTCAAACGCGATAGTGGAATGGGGCAATGCTATACTTACTGGTATTGAAATAACTACGCTTCCGACGAAAACAAGTTATAAAAAAGGTGACGTTTTTGACAACTCAGGTCTGACCGTAACAGCAACTTATGATGACGGAACAACTAAGAAAATTACAGGTTATACACTTTCTTCTCCTGATATGACAAGCCCGGGAGAAAAAACTATAACTGTAACATATCAAGAAAAAACAGCTACATTCAATATAACTGTATATGATATTATTTCGATAAAAGTCAAGGAATATTTTGGAAAAACTTCTGTTTTCTTCATCGGCGACGAAAACACCGGAACTTATAGATACGCCGCAAAAAGTTTGACGGTAACATATGAAAACGGAGAAGAAGAAACGGTTTCATACGGAAACTTTACAGAGACGCTGGTTGACACATCGAAAGCTGGTTCTTATTACACGACCATATCATACAAGGGGAAAGAAATTCAAAATCCTTATACTGTTTACGGAAGTCCATTTACTACGACAACTGGTTATCCAGATAAGGAATCTGCTACTGCGACTCTTGACTTAAATACAGGAGTATGTACGATTTCAGGTACTAACCAAGTAGGTGTTCCCGTAAATACACCAAGATCATTTGGGGAAAAAATAAAAGAATTAAAAATCAGTGAGGGAATCATCGGAATATATAGGTTTACATTTTGTTCCAATATAACATTACTTGACATTCCGAGTACTGTCGAAGAACTTTCGGAAGGCAGTCTTCCGATATATGGAATAACTGGAATCTTAGGAAGCGGTGGATTTAGTACTGCAATCATAAGAATCAACGCAAAAAAAGATTCGATTGCAGGTTCCCCGTGGGGACAGAAAAGCGCAACTATTATCTGGGCGGCAAAACCACAATCCCTGAATATAAAAACCTTACCAAATAAATTAAAATACACCGTAGGAGATACTTTTGACCCGACTGGAATAGAGTGCAAGGTTCAGTATTCAAACGGTAAAGAGTATAATCTGGACGGTGAGCTTTCATATTCTGTTAACATGTCGGAATCTGGAAAACAGACCGTTACCGTATCCTGTACCGAAGAAGATACCGTGCTGACTGCAAAATTTCAAATAGAAATCGAAGCACCGGAAAGAGTAAAAGGAATCCGAATTTCCAAATATCCGGACAAAACATACTATAAAATCGGTGATAGCCTTGATACTTCCGGTATGGAAGTCATGAAGGTTACAGAGTCCGGAAAAGAGACAGTTGTAACAAATTATCAGACCTCTGGTTTTAATAGCTCTAAAGCCGGCACTAACACTGTCAGAGTGATTTATACGGAAGTTATAGGCGACACGGAATCTAAAACATTCAGCACAACTTTCCAAGTCCAAATCACGAATGACGGGCAGAATCCTTTTGAAGAAAATTCAGACCCTATCAATATTACCGTCCACTGGATAAACGGCGAATTTGAGGATTTAACAAATGAGAATATCCAGCAAAGTTCCGTAACCTTACAGGAGTCAATTTGCTCTGAAAACTACTTTATTTTCGGCGGCTGTGTGTGCAATCAGATAAGTTTTTCAGCGCACCATAAACAGTTTGACGGTACCGGAGAAGAATATTATCCGACCGGAAGAATTGAAGTTTATTTGGAACGAAACAAAACCAAATTAAAGATTTTCACAGGGGAAATTGATACCGCAGAAAGAGCATCAAATTCCCTGACCAGAAATTTTGTTGCGTATGATTATCTGTATAAATTACGAAACACTGACATTGCATGGTGGTATAAAAATCGTACGGTTGATAGCCAAATGGTATTTACCCAGAAACAATTTAGGGACGCTTTATTTGCGTATTTAGGAATTGAACAAGTTGAAACAACGCTCGAATATGACAATGCTTCTGTGCCGAACACGAACGTTTCAAACGAGATAAATGCAATTAATATAATCAAAGATTTATGTCTCCAAAATAGTGTTTTTGGATGGATGAACAGGGATGGAAAATTCGAGTATTTGAAACTCCCAGAGAACAGTTATCAGTTCGGAACAACTGTCTCAGGTGTAAAAATATATAAATATTTTGAAGCACAAATTCATCTGGATACGTTCAAAAGTTTCTACGCAAAAGAGGGCAGAATTTGGTTCCCACGGGAGTTTATGGCAGACCCATATCCGGGCATCTTTTCATCCGGCGAACCATCAGCTCAGGAAGCATATGAAAAGAACATTTATCACAACCGAAACAGCTTTTTTGTCGGCAATCAGGACTGGTTAAATATGGCTTTCGACGCAGACGAATACGGCGTGTATACACGCTCAAAACCGCTGGTAAATCTCTGTTATGGAACGACATCCAAATTAGACCCGTCACACCTATATCGGGCACAGGAATACACGGCAGAAGTTGCAGGAAATCCGTTCAATATGATTGGCCAGACTGTAGAGATGAAAACTATCAAATATCTGGAGGATGGTACCGAACTTCCGGTATTGGTAAACAGCTATATTATGAGCCGCACATTAAAGATAAGCGGTGGTACAAGTTTGATTGATACCTACAGTGCGAAAAATAGCCCATATAACGGGAATAATCAACAGCTTGGCAAAAATACCCCTGAGATATCTGCAACAGTAAATCAAACCCGTTCCGAGCTTCCTACGATCAGTTACGAGGAGTTTTCTGACGGTACCGATATTGCGATGCTGGCAGACGACGGAACGACCGTTAAAAAGGCTCAATTGAGGTGCATAAAACGAATTAAAAAATCCGATTATGACGCACTTGTAGCGTCAGGCAATGACAGAAAAGACACATTATATTTCACTTACGAGGAGGGCTGATTGAATGAAATATCGGGCGTTTGCAAACGGACAGGAAATAACTGAATTTCCCATCAATGGTGTGAATACGGATGAAATCTGGGGCGGTGATACGCTTCTTTGGAAGAAAGAACAGCAAGGTAGAGAATTAAGAGTGACATTTTTTCTCACTTATCCTACAAGTGCATTCAATACCGCCTCTGGGTTAAAAACATCGTTTATGGATGAAAAAGTATATCATTATAATACTTATTTAGACGTAATATGCACGCCATATATCAACCCAGACAGTTTTATGTACGCATATAGTTGGGCGTACTATTATAAATACAGAGAAGAAGGTTTTATCGAGTTCCAAGTTATATTAAGAGCTAAAAGTGTTTCTAAAACAGAATTTTATACTTATGTCTCAAATGATATTCGAAAGCATCCAGAAGAAACTTATAAAAAAGTTACTTTGCAGACATACAAATTAGGCAAAGTAGAGGATGAAATATACATGATAAACGGCACTTATGATCCGATTTTCCTTGACGCAGAAGATGTAAACGGTCAATATTTAGTCAAAGGATTTGGAACAAAAAGTTTCGCAACTGGCGGTGACAGTATAAAGGGATTCAAAGACATTAATGAAGCAATTAGTTTTGTAAAAAATTCATTTAACTGATAACTGACACGTTGCAAAGCCGCTCCAAACCGAAATGGACTCAATTCCTCGGCTCTTTTTGCTTATTTTAATGTTAATTTTTGCAAATAAGAAACCTAAAATTGCGAATAAGAGCATGATTTTTCAAAAATGTGAAATAAGCCCTTATTTGATGAAATAACCTCAAAATCTCAGCCCCGACCGTACTAAAATGTAACTATATTAAAAATAAAAAATGAATAATTTGTAAACGTAAATTTTACTTATTTTCATAATAAATCAATTATCTTAGAAATTATAAAAAATCGGATGAAAGTTTTCTGAAAACAAGCAATTTTCGTTTACATAATATCTCAATGTAACGTTACAATAACGTTACCAGTAACGCAATGTAACGCAATAGAATAAGAATAAGAAATAGAATAAGAATATAATTAATATATATACGAGATATATATTAATCGTCAAATAAGGCTTATTTGACCCTGACATTCTTAATTCGTTTCAGCCCGAATCGAACTATTTTATTAACGACCTCGTATTTGACTTGTATAACGATTTTATGTGTAATTCGATAAAAACCTCGAATGACGTATAAAAATTGATTTTAGGGGCAGATACGGAGCTTACAAGACATATTTAACAGAAAGGAGCAACGCGATATGACAAACGAGCAGAAAGTAGTTCTCAGAAAGATTATTTATGCAGTCGAAACCGGCGGACAGGTTTACGGACAGCAGGATTATTCGGACTTCACAGAAGCCTACACCAATTCTTCTGAAGAACACGCAATTACAATCGGGGCAGGAGCATGGTATGCAACTGAAGCCAAGATCCTTCTGGAACGGATTTACAATGCTGACCCGGAACAATGGGAGAAGATAGATAAGGTCAGACTTCTGGAACAGGTCCAGACCGCAAACTGGGAGTGTTTCAATATTTCCAGAGTGTCACAGCTTGCCGACACCATAGTTGCCCTTATTTCGTCCGATTTGGGCGTTAAATGCCAAGATAACCTTATGGATGAACAATTAGCCACATATGCAGATGAAGCCCTTAAACAGGGCGTTACGGATGCTAGAGCGCAAGCCATGTGCGTGAACTTTAGGCACCAAGGCGGACAGGGAGCAGTAACGAGAATTTTGGCAAAGACTCAGAAGCCATACACACTCGATAATCTCTATGCAGCCTGCCAGACGGACACAGGGAACCAAGTCGGGGTATATAAGAGCAGACAGAAGTTTGTTTACGATGCATTAAAGACATATTTTCCAGAAAGTGAGGATAAGAGCATGAACGCAATCGACAAATTAATCCAGATCGCAAAGAATGAAGTTGGTTATCTCGAAAAGGCAAGCAATAGCCAACTTGACAGCAAAACAGCGAACGCCGGAGAAAATAATTATACAAAATACTGGCGAGATATTAAGCCGGATTATCAGGGGCAGCCATGGTGCGCAGCGTTTGTTTCATGGTGCATGATGAAAGCATTCGGATTAGACGCAGCAAAGAAACTTTTGAAACACTGGCCATACGTTTACTGCCCGACAATGGCAGATTTGTTTACTTTGAACAGCAATCCAAAAGTCGGAGACATTGTTATTTTCTACAGAAACGGAGAATTTACGCATACTGGAATCGTAATAAAAGTGTCAGGAGATCGGTTCTGGACAGTCGAAGGAAACACTTCTGGCGGCTCAACGGTCATTGCAAACGGCGGTGGCGTGTGCCAAAAAAGCTACTACAATAGTAATCTCCCGGGAACAAAATTCTGCACTCCAAACTACAGTTTAGTCAAAAATACAACGCCAGTATCTGGGTCAGATACAGTCAAAAAACAGAACACCAGAGCCTACATTGCACAGATTAAAAAAGACACAAAATGTTATGTGGAATCAAACAAAAATAGCCCATCTAAACTGTTTCCAAAGTTGAAAAAAGGTGCAATTGTAGAGGTAATGAAGTACACAGAAACTGACAGTTCGGGATTGAAATGGTACTTCATTCGCATTCCTTATCCGAATGACGACGGGTTCGTTTTTGAATTTATTCCAAAAGGAACATTCACCAGAATTACAGATATTTCCAAATGACAGTTGTAATATAATCTTTGTAATGCTATAATAAATGCGTTCGATGTAATAGTTCGTATTAACTTAACCCCTTTTAGTACGATAGTAAAAATGACCGCCAATCACTCCTTCCCGATTTGGCGGTCATTTTGCTGTCAGCTTATATATTCTTCATACATTTTTTTGATTTCTTTTGCTCCATTTTGTCTTATCCGAACAACATCCCCGGAATCCATGATGAAATTGTCACCTGCCGACTGAATGTGATCCATGTTCACCAGATAGCTCTGATGGCAACGTAAGAATCGCTTATCAGACAGTTTTTCTTCCAGATCATTCAGCTTGCAAGTAGTCACAAAACATCGGTTATCTGTCGCGAAAATATGACAAACTCTTGCCCGGCTTTCGATGTATTCAATTTCTCCATACTTGAGCCGGTTAATCTGTCCACGGAACTTAAAAGTCAGTGTTTCGTCCCTCATTTGCGACAAGATTTCATCAATGGCTCGATATATCCTGCCGTATTCCTTGCCTTTTACCGCATATTGAACAGCACCAATATCGAACGCTTCTCGTAGATAATTATTGTCACCCGTCCAGAATATAATGTTTCCGTTGTATCCAACATCACGAAGCCTGTTTGCGATTTCCAGACCATTTTCTCTTTCTAGAACCATATCTAGCACGATTACATCGTACCATTTTCCCTCTTTGACATCCTCAACCAGTGGATAACCTGCCGAATATTCGCTGATTTCGTAGCGATAGTCGCCTTTGCTTCGCAAGAATCCCGATATGCGGTCTTTAAACAGATCAATGTCAAGCTGGCAGTCGTCGCATATAGCTATTCTCATGCGCATTTCCCCTTTCTCGTCTCAATTTTGTCAAAATAGATAATGATTTTGACAGTACACACATTTTATTCCGTATTTGTGATACAATTCGTGTATCAAATAAAGTTTAGCACTTGAAATTAACAGTGTAAAGCATTAAAGCTAGACAAAATTCGCAAATTGGTTTCTGTGTCCGGGAGGATGTGTGGATAAAGAGACTGCCTGTAAGAACGACAGGTAAAGAGAAAGAGGGGCGGTTGCCCCTCTTGTTTATTTCACTAAATACAAAACTGAAACAGTATCTATTTTTACGCACATTCCATTCTCTAACGGTAGATTCCCAATTTCACTGGAATATAAAGAATTAATGCTTTCTAAGTCAGAACCAAGACTTTCTTTATATTTTTTTGAAGCGACATGGTATTCTTCTGAATGTTCGTAATCATCATTTTTATAATCATCATAGCTGTCATATACGCTGATAATTCCTGCTCCGTCGGTTATTGAAAAGGTGTACTTTCCAGCAGGAATATCTTCGCCAATAATATAAACACCTGGATTTAGCCTTCCGACATCATCAAGAGAATCGTTTTCCTGAGAATTAGAATTTTCACTTTCCACGTCTTTTAAAACAGCTTCTTTTAATTTAGTTCCGTCTGAAAGACGCGTGATTGATAGTGAATCATCCCAAATTGAGCAAGCCAGAGTATCATTTTCGAAATTCCAAACGTTTGTTAGAATTACTCCATCATAACCACTCTTATAGAAATCATCAGTAACATAATCATAATCATACCAATCCTGCTGAGATGCTTCCGACAATACACCGGAAACCTTTGAAGCAAATGCGCCAACTTCATCATCTGGCACGTTCTCGCTTATAACGATGCTTAGATGCAAGGATTTAGTGTTTTTGTCAATCACACATTCAGATGCTTCGACAAACCCATCTTCGCCATTGATCTTATTAAGCATTTCATTAATGTTGTCAAAGGAAGTAGCACTGGCATTGACAGGCGAAATGCATAAAAAAGCACACATCGTTATAATTCCACAAACTCTCTTTTTCATAAAGCCCTCTTTTCTGCTAAAGAAATCTCATATACTGTACTGCAATAAAAACTACTTCAATGATTCCGGCGATAATTCCAAACCAAGCACCTATATGTCGGTATTCTTCTTTTTTAGTTCCGATATCCACCAAACCAACAATCGCTCCTGCCAGAGCTAACGGAAACGACAAGATGATTGGTAACGGAAGAATGAACGCTACGCCTGCCAGAATACAAGAAATCACACTTAGGGTAGAATCCTTTTTCTTTTCTCTATTACCCATACTATTTCCCTCCCTTGTTAAAATTTTACAATATTATACCACTTCATACAAACTGTGTATAGTAAAATATCAAAAAAGTAAATTATTTTTGCAGAAATACTCCGTGATTTTGCGCTTTCCAGAAAAACCACACAAATTCGTGCTATAATGTGAGATATATTTTTAGAAAGAGCTGGTAATATGGAGAAGAACAGATACAGGATAGTCGTACTCATTCTGATATTTTGTGAAATATTCTGTGCGGTGCATATACCGCCGCATGATATGTCAGAACGCCGCCAAAGAGATGCACAGATCATAAAGGAAGTTGCAAAGCAAATCTACCCCGTCCAGATGCAGGAGTCGAGCGAGGCCAAGGAAATTTGCAATGTCAAATGTTATATTCGCAAAAGCACAATTTTCTTTGAGATTGCGAAGTTTGCCTACGAAATAGCAAAAGTCAATGTATATATTTGGCAGTTGCCAAGGGGGAATATCGGTGGTATAATGATGAAAACGAACTAATGTTCGGTTCTATTTCCCACAAGCCGGACATATGCTGTAATGTAGGTGGTAGTTGTGACAGGGAGGGTTATTTATGGATTATAAGAAGGAAATTATTGAGATGATACAGAAGATAGATAGCGAAAAATTTATGAAATTCTTATACAATATGATTATTTCGTTCAAGAGCCAATGGGGATATTAGAAAAAAGCAGGGAATTAATCCCTGCCTTTTTTGTGAAGAAATTCAATCATGTCGAAAACGCTTTTCTTATCAGATTCGCTTAATTCAATTAGCAACTTAACATGTTCAACGACATTTGAATTTGACATCAATTTTGGAATAAAATCTGTGTCTGTTTCTAAATTTTCCTCCCATCCCATTAAACAAGCGGGTGTCGTACTAAGTGCTTTTGCTAATACATTCATATATTCGGCAGGAACTTTATCAATATCGCCTTTTTCATATCTGAATATAGTAGACCTTGACACTCCCAATTTTTCTGCCAACTCATCAGCACTCATATTAAGTTGTTTTCTTCTTTCTTTTATTCGTTCGCCAGTTTCCGACATTTTTCACACCTCCTTTCTAAATACATAATAACACTAATGATGCAAAAGTGCAACAAAAATAATTGCAAAAATGCGATTTTATATGTTGACACATGCGACACTTTGGTGTAATATATAACCACAAAGTTGCATTAATGCTACTGGAAAGGAGGAGCGCGAATGGTTGTTAATATAGCTAGACTTAAAGGAAAAATCGTTGAACGTGGAAACACTCAGGAAGCTGTTGCAAATGCAATTGGAATGGACAGAAGCACATTCTACAGAAAACTAAAAGATGGCGGAGAGAAATTTACAATCGGAGAAATCCACGGAATCGTAAATGCAGTTCCTTTAAGCAAGGAGGAAGCTATAGATATTTTTTTTACATCATAGTCGCAATAATGCGACTTAAATATATTACACGAAAGGAGATAAATGAACAGCTTACAGATTTTTAACTCAGAAGAGTTCGGAGAAATCCGAACAATAGAAATTGACGGGAAACCGTACTTTGTGGGAACTGATGTTGCGAAAGCTCTTGGATATAGCAATCCAAGAAAAGCGATTATTGACCATTGCAAGGGAGTAACGAAACGTGACACCCCTACATCTAGTGGCATTCAGTCAATGTCATACATAAATGAGGGAGATTTGTACCGATTGATTATGAAGTCGAAACTTCCGTCAGCAGAGAAATTCGAATCATGGGTTATGGATGAGGTCATTCCGACAATTCGAAAGACAGGTTCTTACCAGAAACCAATGACCTTGGAAGAACAACTTCAAATCGTCGCAAAAGGAACGCTCGAAGTAAAGGAAGAAATCCGAAAGGTCAACGAAGATTTACAGGAATTCAAAAAAGATATGCCACTTCTGGCACTGGAATGTCAGAAAATCACAAAGGCGAAGAATCAGAAAGTTGTCCCGCTGCTGGGCGGTAAGGACTCTCCGGCATACAAGGATAATTCCATCCGTCAGCAGGTTTACAGCGACATTGATGCGCAGCTTCGAAGAGAATTTGGCGTGAACACTTACAAGGCAATCAAGAGAAACCAGTGTGATCTGGCGGTGAAAATCATCAATGAATATGAATTGCCAATGTATCTGAAAGACCAGATTGACAGTTCTAATGCGCAGGAAAGTTTCTTATAAGAAAGAGAGGTGGAAAAGTGACGGAATTAAAAGTTGTCAGAAATCTCGAATCAGGAAAACTGATGCGTGGAGATAACGAACTCGGAAACGCAAAGTATTTCTTGCGGAAAGAAAACGGCGAAGAAGTGTATTTGGAAGATATAATCGCAAGCCTGGCATTCAGCTTTGGAGAACAGGTGGAAGAAAATATTAAAAATGGCATAGATGAACCATATCTTGCCTATGCCCTTGATGTTTTGTCTAACGTACGCAGATTAGGTATTTGAAACACTGGATGAATATTTTATTTCTTTCCCAAATTTAAGAAAAAATGTTCATCGTGTGCTTCCAGAAGTTCAGAGAACTCTTTGCGAATTTGAAAATACTTTTGGCAAATATGAGCATCGTCAAAATAAGCATGTTCCAATTCGTGACTTATTCAAAATAGCTAAATCATGAGCAATTTGTAACTTGTCCATCGTTATCACCTCCTTCAAGGTGATTATAACACAGAAGGAGTAGAAAATGTTCAACCATGAAAAGTTAAGAGGAAGAATCGTTGAGAAATACGGGAGCCAGAGAACCTTCTGCGGATTCTTCGGGAAAAATGAAATCACTCTTTCTCGGAAGATTAACGGGGAGGTTGACTGGAAGCAAAGCGAAATCATGAAGGCAATACGCCTTCTGGGACTTTCAGTAAAAGACATCCCAGAGTATTTCTTCAACGAAATAAAGAAAGGGACAGAGAAATGAGAAAATCGTTAATCCTGTCAACAATCATCGGCGGCATGAGTCCATATCTCCCGTTCTGGAGATTTGACAATGCTTCTGACCCGGTGATTGTTGGACTGATAGTTGGGTTTCTTACATTTGCCGTTCTGTACCCGGATGAGGTGGTGAAAAAAGATGATTAAAACAGAATACGGTCATACAAACCTGAGAGGGAACAATGCAATGGTCATTACAGATTTTATCTCAGCCACGGAAGCCGTTAAGGACATGTTGGTAAGGGACTGCTACATGACCGAAGCGCAGGCAAAACGGAAGATTTTAGAGTCTGTGGATATTGCGTTGGAAGGCTGCACCATCCTGAAAAAGGATAAGGTGGAGAAGCCAGAGACGGTAGGTATTATTGAAAAGAAAGTGGAGGAAAGAAAGATGATTAATACAAAAGTGGGAAAAATCACACTCGAAGGCAGTAAAGCAGAATTAATATCTGACTTAGCTGTTATCGTTCGGGGAATCAAAGAAACTATTATGGAAGACGATAAAGAAACAGAGGAATCTGTGAAACAGGATATTGACGAAGCGGTCAAAGTCGGATTGATGAACGAAGAAGAATTTAACAAAAAAATCAAGGAACCTGTAGCAACGCTTATTAAAGATTTATTCAGAGGGCTTTTCGATGAAGACAAATGAATTTGATAAGACCGTAGATGAACTGTACCAGTTGTGCAGGAGAGTTCAGAAAGAAACAAATGTAAGTGTAGGCTTTGAAGTCATAAATTATGAAGACGGAAGAATTGCAAGTGTAAGAATTTATGACGGAATATTCACAGCAAAAGCAAACATGAAAATGTATTATATCTGTGAAAACGGTGATGAAGAAGAAAACATTCAGGAAACTAAGAATCACTTGAATCAGTTGCTTATAAACAAGCCGTGTCCGTATTGTGAGGAGGATTGCAATGGAGAAAGAAAACAAGATGGATTTCAGAGCAGAGACCGTAGCTGAAGAGTATGCAGAGCTGGTAGGCAGATTAAAGGCATTTGAAGCGTATCTGAACACAACCGAAGCAAATACGTATTTAAAGAAAGAAGTTTGTGCAGCTATGCTCGGACTGAATTTGGAGGACAAGGAAAAATGAAATGCTATAAGGGATTTGACAAAGACTTAAAATGCTGTGATTTTCAGTATGAAATCGGTAAGGAGTATGAAGAAGAAAGAGCCGAGATTTGCGATACTGGATTTCATGCTTGTGAGAATCCGTTGGATGTATTTGGATATTATGCACCGGCTGATTCCAGATATTGTGAAGTCGAGCTGGATGCAAACGATCAGAAATCTGACGACAGCAAGAGAGTAGGAAAGAAGATTTCTATTAAAGCAGAAATCGGAATTGCCGGAATTATTAAAGCCGGTCTGGAGTACATCAAAGATCAGGTTAACTGGGACGATGATAAAAAGTCCAACACCAGATACCGCTCAGCGGCAACCAACACTGGAGATCAGTCAGCGGCAACCAACACCGGATACCGCTCAGCGGCAACCAACACTGGAGATCAGTCAGCGGCAACCAACACCGGATACCGCTCAGCGGCAACCAACACTGGAGATCAGTCAGCGGCAACCAACACCGGAAACTGTTCAGCGGCAACCAACACCGGAAACTGTTCAGCGGCAACCAACACCGGAAACTGTT
>ERZ791830.207-NODE-207-length-75040-cov-3.940135_pt1 | contig 75040 bp, 68 predicted proteins | sample MGYA00509945_ERZ791830 | MGnify/ENA primary metagenome ERZ791830 (study PRJEB30046, sample SAMN00792021) | human gut metagenome | study: EMG produced TPA metagenomics assembly of the A metagenome-wide association study of gut microbiota in type 2...
AGCACCTGACTCATAATCAGGGAGTCCTTGGTTCAAGCCCAAGTGGGACCACGATTTAACATAAGTTTACAAAAGGAGATCACCTATAACAGGTGGTCTCCTTTTGTATTTTACAGATACTCAGTCTGTTATGCTGCTCGGTTGAATAATAGTTTTAAGTTCGGTAAAGCCGAAATGTAGGTAATTAACGTAAATGTAGAGAAGAGAATGGCGACGTATCGAGTTTATCAGAAGAAAGAAAACGGTAAGGGGGATGCCCCTATTTACATCAGTTTTTATCTTAATCGGGAAAAAATTGAAGTAGGAACGAAAATTAGTGTTCCTCCAAAACAATTTGATCCGGTCAAGGGGATTGTAAAATCTACCTTTGAATATTCGAAAGATAAGAACCTGATTATATCGGATATCAAGGCGATGATCAATGATATCTTAGTGCGGTACCGGCTTGCAAAAAAAGAATTGACCCGCGACCTGTTTATAAAAGAATTTAGAAATCCTGAGCAAAGCCAGGATTTTTTTGCTTTTTGTAGGGAGTACCAAAAGGTGCGGTTTCAAGAGATAAAAGGATCTACTCAAGACAAGCATAATTCATGCCTGGAAAACCTGAGATCCTTTAAAGAAGAGATACCTTTTTCGGAATTAGATGAAATGTTCCTACGTAAATATATTCTGTATTTGCGGAAGCAGAGGGGGCAAAAGGAGATTACGATCAATAAAAATATATCAGTAATAAAGTCCTATCTGGCTGCTGCAAAAAAGAAAGGCCTTATAGATGTTAATCCGGCAAAAGGATTAAAGCTGTGCGAATGTGAAGACACAACAGCTCCTTGTATTACGGAAGCGGAGCTGGCTGTTCTTGTACAGCTTTATAAAAGTCATTTCTTTAAAAAGGATATAACGCACGATTCTCTTGAGTTTTTCCTATTTATGTGCTTCAGTAGCCTGCATATTGGAGACGCTCGCGCATTGAATATTGAACAGATTGGAGAGAATGACTTTTGGTATATCCGGATAAAGATGGAAGGCCGACGTCCTAGAGTGGTGAGAGTGCCTATTTCGGAACCGCTTCGAAAAATAATCAACCGGCATTTGAATGGACGGAAGGAAGGTCCTCTTTGGGAAGGACTGATTACCGATCAGGAAATAAACAAACAGCTGAAGTATATTGCAAGGGTTGCCGGCATAAAGAGTAAGTTGTCTGCCAAATTCGGCCGTCATACATTTGCGACAATTTTCCTTAGTAAATCGAAAGACCTGAATGCTCTGAAAGAAATAATGGGGCATAAAAATATCAAGCAAACTCTAGTGTATGCACATGTCCTGGATCAGGACAAACAGGACGGGGTTTCGGCATTCAATAATTTCCAACTTTGATGAAATAGTTTGAGGGGAGTTTGAAATACTCGAAAAAAGTGTAACCCTGTAACCTTTGTAACCATTGATTCATTATGCTGTTTTTTAGGTTATTACTGGTTACTGTTTTTTTCATGCAAAATGTATCTATCTTTGAAAATATTGTAACCGGGCACTAAAAAGCCCCATCCTGACGGGGGATGGGGCTTTCTTCTTATTCAGTGATGGCCTTACTTTCTGGTGATCTTTTCTTCATTAGCCAGACTGGTTTATCATCAATAAAGCCTAATCTATATTTGTTACTGATCATCATGGCTGATACATCATCAACATGTAAAGTGATAATGTCTTCAAGATCCTGAATGATCTCTGTACTACTTTTCCGGTATGTTGCATCCTGCTCAGTTGCAGGTTCAAATTCTCCCAGATATCTGCTGAGTATAATAGTTGTAAGTTCGTCGTTCATGCTACTCCTCCTTTCATAACAACCATTTTGCACGGTCGCTTTTTAATACTTTTAGCTAGCAGTTCGCAGTATTCAGCTTGTAATTTGACAAACTTCTCCATATCGACATAAGCTCTGCCATTGGCGAACAGAATATCGCTAGCCTGTTTTTCTTGTATGGCAAGTAAAACACTGATGCCGTCTGGCAAAAGAAAAGAGAACATTGCATTTTGATCATTTCGTTCCTGGGTACAGAGTACCTGATCATAATTGTTGAAAACTGCCTGTAATAAATTACTGACTGATGCCGGTATCTTGGATGTTGATACCATGCCCTGGCGGGCGAGATTGTTTGACTTCATAATGTTGTACAGTTTAGCATAATAGGCAGGTTTCTTAAAAGCAAGAGCGGCTGCCATCTCCCTAAGCTGCTAAACTGTACAACATCATCACCCGAAGATGAAAAAATTGCTGGGAAAGACAACCGCCTTTACTATATAAATGGGCATAAAAAAAGCCCAACTATGTCGTGAGCATTATCCGTTACTCTTCGGTGCGATGAGATCGCCGTACAGTTTAGCGATGCAAACATACGGAATGTTTTTGGATTGGCAAGTATCCTGCGTTGTTTTTATTATATTTGTGTTTTTCAAACAGAAAGAAGGTTAAACTTATAATTGTAGGTCTTATGGAAGAAGAGAAAGAAACATTTAGTGACCGCTTATGCTCGTCAAACTTTTCGCAAAATTTGCTTAAGGCATATCGTCCTGTATTGTTAAAGCGTCTAAAATTGGTTAAAGAGGGGCATAGAGACTATATTTCTTTATTGACTGAAAAAGAAAATAAAGTACGATTGATATCAGAACAATTTGCCAATTTGAGAACAGTGGTTGGAGATATAGAGAAAGTTTTTATATTTCTTCGTTATCAAGGTTCTTTGCCTTTAAAGGGGTTGTATCCATTGTTGGAAGAGGAGAAGATGTATTATGCATATCATCTTGAGAACTATTTGATTAGGGTTTGTATGCTTCCTGATGTATTAGTAGCAATTGGTAATTGTGTGAATTCTTGGGGACTGCCACTCCTCTCTTATGGAACAACTCTACTTGATCCGAAAAAAAATAAAAAAGTTGAGCAGGGAGCAATTGACTTGATCAAAAAACTAATAGACAGAATCAAAGATGTGAAAGACTTGAGGAATCAAAAGCTTCATATCGGAAAAGTCGATGTTTCGTGCTTGATTGATATTGTATGGTGGGGTGATATTAATATACCAGGGCTGGAAAGAAATGAACTATTGGAAGAGTTTGCTGAAGATGAAAAAAATAGGCAACTTGAAGATTTGGAGCAAGAAGTGTTTGAGGTAATTGATATTGTGAATGACTTTTTAGACCTCATGGCTGAAAAAGTGAATGATTTAGTAGAACAGTAATGTTTAGTAAACATATAAGAATGATAGAAAGAGTGTGCTTGATGTCCGACGCACACTCTTTGTTAAAATTCTTTTATACCATCAAAATATAGACCAAATCCATTTTCTTTAGCAAATAAAGCTTGCATATTCATTTCTTCAGAGGATTTACGCGGATAACGTTTTGATAGGCAAATGTGTCCTTCTACAGTTACTTTTTCTGCAAAATCAATACCTTTTATTTTAATTTTGTTTTCAATAAGTTTGTAGGTGCTAATTATTTGATTTTGTGCGTGATTTATAATTGCCTCTTTTGATTCCTCTGATTTTCCTTCAGAATCGGTTTTAAATTCAACTAAACAGAAAACATTCTCATCAAATATAGCACAATCACATTTTTGCATTTGGCTTTTTGTGATAAATTTTCCATCAATGCTCCAAAATACAATTTCTTTTTTAGTGTTGTTCTTAATAGTAAAATATTCTTGATTAGGTAGTAACTCAGTAGGAATCTCTATTGAACATATAGAACACTTAAGAGATTTATCGTCAAATGCATAAAACTCTTCATCAGAAAGAATGGTTAAGCAATCTTCAACTTTAACAGCATATCCTTCAAAAGACGATAGGAGTCGCAATTGTGTGATAGATGTGGGATATGTACTCATTTTTTTTCTCTAAGTTTAGATAAATATAGTTGATATATTTGATTAAACTCTTTAGAAATTTCATCAGAGACAGAGTCAAGATAATTTTGAGCTATCATACCTGTTTTTTTCTCAAGTATAGAACGGCAATAAATTGTATTACTTTTGGATAAAGCATATGCTCTAAAGTCTTTGGAATCAATCCAAGAGTATTGGTTAATTTCCTTTTGAACAGCTTCTTGTAATTCAGGGAAATTATTAACTACTTGTTGTGCGAATAATAAATTGTTAATTGAAGATAGAATGTAAGGACTATGGGTAGTTATCACTAATGAATTATTTATTTTATTTTTGACCATTGCAGATAATAGTTCCACTAATTTTTTTTGTGCAAGTGGAAAAAGATGGGATTCAGGTTCTTCTACTATCCTAAAAGCATTTACATTATGTCGAACAACCCAAACAATATCTTGTAATACTCGAATAACTTCTTGTTGACCAGAAGAGGCGTTTCTTAAGTATACGTAGTTGTTTCCTCTTTGTCCCCAGCTGATTCGCTCTTGATTGTATTGAAGGGAATAATTACCTTTTAAAATATCAGACATACCTCGTATAATCCATTTTGTAAATGATGTATCGTGCTTTAGAGTATGCTCGTTTGAGAAACAATCTTTTAGTAGGGCAATACGGTCAAGGAACTTTCTTAATAGAAGTTCTTCAATAGATTGATTTCTTATTTTAGAATTGTGTAATAAGCTATTATCTAATTCACGAGAAAATACGCGTTCAAACAAGTGTCCAAAGCTAACAGTTGAACTCCGGTCTGCAACAACATAAAAAAGGTCTTCTTCTAATACATTAAAACAGTCATTAGATAATTCAGATATTTCTGCTGTAAATTCAGCAGAAGTAAATAGATTCATAGATTTGTCTAATATGTCATAATGTTTTTTTCTTATATTTCTTAATCGTCTTTTAAATGCTTGATTAAAAAAATCAGGACTTAATGAAATCGTTATATGAGGTCTTTCCCATTTAATAGAAACATATTGACTTTCTGTATAATAGAAAGTTATATTGTAATTTTCTGAAAATGTAGGTATTCCAAAATAATTTATAAATTTTGCCCGTGTTGGAATTAAAAAATTGTTCTTTGAAGAAAACGCTTTTTTTTGAGGCATTAATATTATGTTTTGTATAAAATCTTCTCTTAATGACTTGAAAAAATAAATAAGCTTCGCAACAGTACTTTTGCCCGATGCTTGCTCTCCTATCAAAAGAAGATATTTCGGAATCTCAATAGTCGCATCTTTGATAGGACCAAAATTGTGTATTTCAATGCGTTGCATATTTTATATGTGTTTGTTTTTTTACAAAAATAGGTAGAAGTATTGATTTACACAAGTGTAAACTGATTTGTATTTACTGCATGGCGTACAATGTTGCCTGATATTCCGGATCAAAGCCGTCAGGTGTAATTTTGAACTGCAAAGATTTACAAATAAACTTTTTACCGTTTACTATAAAAATATCCAATGGGGAAGGAATTGTGGTCGTCAATATGGCATGTACTGTATATTCTTGCTCCGGATCAAATATATCCTGTGCATATATCGTCGGGTAGAGCCCGTTCTTATCGTTAAATGCCAGTGTAGCCTTCGTTTCATCAATCAGGAAATACTTCTTTGTCACCCAGGGTGCATAGTAATGAGTTGTAGAAAAAGGAAAATCTAAAAATTCCGGAAATCCGTCGGGATCACCTTCAAAGGTGTTGTTTTCAATTCTTCTTATGCCAGTCCAGAAAGCCACCTGGATTTTATCGACTTCTTTCTCTTCTCCTTTCTTCCCGTCGATACGTTCTGCAACAGTGATATTTTCTTCTTCACTTATATAGGTATCTGTCTCCGGAATGGTAATATAACCGTTATATGTCAATAGTTCCCCGAACGGGTAAACGCAGGCAATTACATATTGTGAACAGATGTTTGCCGGAATAATACCGATTTCAATATCTTTCTTTGCATCTTTTTTCTTCAACCGTTTGAATGTGTTGACGCGGCGTAAACGGGTTTTCAGTGTTTCCTCCGTTGTCTGATCTGTCTTTTCTACGATAAATTCGGCTCCAGTTTCTTTATCCCGGTATAGGTTTTGCAGGTGTTCCTCTTTGGCTGGTGTAGTGATGGCGTTGAGTTCAGCTATATTTTTGACTTCAACGACCGGTACAACTTCAAGGATCTCCGGATCGATATCCTCGTATTTATAATAATCGTCGTCCGGAAGATCGTAGCGTATATTTGAGTTTGTATGACTTTCCGGTTGTTCATCAGCTGTAAGGAATTTGCGTTCAAATTGCTCTTCCACTATATCCGGAGAAAATAAATTTGCTTGACTGGTATAGTACTGGTGCATAAAGAGGATATCGACCTGCTTATCTTCTTTTGAGATAACAAAAACGATGTTGAACAATTCTTCTACCTCTGTCAAAAATTCAGTTACTTTTTTATCACCGATCAATTCTTCCCATTTAGCCGGCTTCTTTCCATGTACGATGAAAAGCCTTTTATATTCAGTCTCCAGGAGTGCATTAGTCCCAATAGTATAACCGAGTGCCTTAACGATACTTTCTATGTAGAATAAGAGGTATGGCATAGGACGTATTTCTTTTGGGGCTAACATTGCCGGCAATCCAATCTCCGGGGCACCGTTTGGTAAGTCGTTATATTTTATTTTATAACCTTTTAGGCTGTTGAGAGCAACGGCATGATTGTCGGAAACAGCTTTCACCGGTGCACAAATATAATCAGATTCCGGATATCCTTTGCTGAAGGTTGCCAGGGCTTCATCTTCGCTCGGATACGGAACTGCTCCCAGGTCTAAGGTTGAGATTTTTTCGTCACTACCGATCAGGTAGTTTAATTCGCTGTTTCCAGACGCCAGCTGGATGGATGCGGATAGTTCGTTCACCTCCAGTACAATTTCAGTACCATTCAGAATTGTGCGGCCGTCAACGATAAGACGAGCAGATCTATTCTTAAATGATGAACTGGACGTGAACCTGTTTAGGTGCTTATACAGTCGTGCATTTACTGGTATATCCAAGTTTATTGATATATCCAGAGTAAAAGATCCTCCTTTAGTAAAAAAAGCGTTCTCTTTGATTAAATCGAATGTGAAATCTTCCGGGAGCGCGACTTCTTGATTTTCTATGTATAGCTGTGTCATGACTTTTTAGTATATCGAGTTACGTTTTTCAACAATTTGTCGAATTTATCACGAGCTGTTTTCGTACCACCATCACCGGTTACATAGGTACGGGCAAGGGTTCCTTCTTGCATTTGTTTCTTGAGATCTTTGATAGTGGAAGATAACAGGAATAAAGCCTCTGTGATGTATGGATCTGGTTCAGTTGGCGTATTCTGGTAAACAGGATTTGTGCCCGGATTCGTTACAGACAAGCCTCCGAGTGCCCGGATGATGTCTGTTTCATTGATTGTGGCGATTGTGTTGTTCTTTTGAGCAACATCAATCATTTTGAAAACTTTGTTTACTGCTTTATTCCGGACGGCGAAACGATTGCCGACGAACTCTTCAGAATGCACAATACCTTTCGGTTCGTCCCAGGGGCCCTGATCAGTGTAACCTCCAGTCCAGAGATTTTTTATTTGTTGGCGTTGTTTGTTGGCCAATGCCAGCTGGGCGACACCGGTAGCACCAACCAAAACGGACAGGGGAATAGCTGCAGGAAATCCCGGCTTTACCCAAAGTTGCATAATTGCCGCGGACGTGGTCGCAATGATCTGAGCGGCTGTGATGGCGAAGTCGATATCTGCATATTTCTTTTTGACTGCTTTCTTTTCTTCTTCCATCTGTTCCTCCAGGGCGGCAGTCTTTTTCGCATTTCCTTTGGCCGCTTTCAGTTGAGCGGCATATTTGTTTTCGATGGCCAGTTCTTCACTTTGGCTTAGTTTACTAACTAGCTGACTTGCCTGACTTGCGATCTGGGCAACCTGATTGGCATAATTTATTTGTTTAGAAAGCATTGTTTCAAGATGTTCTTCTTGTAATTCGCGTTCTTGCTCCTGATACTCTTTTTGAGTGATTAGTCCTTTCTCGTATTGATCCAACAATGCCGCTTGCTTATATTCATAGGACTTCTTGGTACGCTCGATCAGGCGTTCGACTTCCGGGTCTTCCTTTTCTTCTTCAACTTTAATGTCACCTATGTAATCGGTAAAATTAAGTTTCTTACCGTACTTTTTGAGGAAGGCAATACGTTTGTTCATGAGCTTTTCTTCTTCTGCATCCGACTTCTGGCCGTGCTCCTTCATGAGACGGATCCGGTTATCCAGGGAAGCCATTTCAATCATTTCGATGTGCTTGTTATATAGGGCTTCGTTCTTGATCTCCTGATTGTAATATTTGGCCTTTTCCGCATTTTTGACCACGGCAAAAGTTTGATCACTATCCTTTAAGGCTTTCTCCAGGGCCTTCTTTTGTTTGGCTTCCTCTTTATCTTGTTTTGCTTGGGTTCCTTTTAAATTACCAAGAGATTTCAGACGGGCTATTTCTGCGTCGATCACTTCTATTTTACGGTTTTTGGCTGCAATTTCAGCTTCAGTGGTTTCAGGCATTTTCTCTGCTTCTTCGCGGAGATCCTTCTGTATCTGAAGCAGGGATTTTTTCTTTTCCTCTTCACCACTTCCGCCACCGGATCCACCGGTACCGGAACTTTCAGAATGGGCAGGGGGTGTCATGAAGGTGAACTTCTGATCAAGTTCTACCATATCCTGTTTATAATCATCGGAAAGCCGTTTGATGCGCATGAGATCCCGGTATGCAGAAGATGTCAAAACATTTCCGTATCTACCCTTTAATTCATCAAACATTTCATAGGCAGTTTTCCCTCCTGCCTGCATCATGGCTTTTAGATCGGATACATAGATATTTGCAATATCTTCGGACGATTGTCCGGCTACCTGTTTCCGAATATAGTCGTATTTATCAGCTACATTGTCAATATAGTTTTCGGTGATAGAGGATCCTGCATTTGTTTTCATCTTCATTGCAATTTGCGTTTCCAGGGAAGAATTGACCTGCTTTAAAGCGGTATCGATATCCTCCCAGTTACTTTTCTCTGTAAGCTGATTGGTCAGGTATTGGCCGTACTTTTCGTTAATGGTTTGGATCAGCTTCCGGCGAGTGTCGGTACCTTCGTTGGCTTTCTTCAGTGCGTCGAATAGGAAACCGGCTTCAAGTTGTTCCTGAGCAAGTTCTTTTCTAAATTCCCGGCTTGCTTTTTCTGCTTCTGATGTTTGTGTTACATACTTGTAAAGATATATGGTGGCAGCTGCAATGGCAGTACCAACAGCTACCCAGGGGTTTGAAGCAAGCAATAAGTATAGCTTTCTTACGGAAGTGATCACTTTGCCTGTCCATAGAGCTTTTGCTTTGTCTGCAATGACGGAAGAATTGACAGCAATGGTATATACAGCGATGGCACCGGCACACAAACCTATTTCTGAACTGTTCTTGCTGATCCATGAAATTAGGTTCACTAGCTTTTTCGTCCAGGAAGTAGTTAAATTCATGGCTGAAAGAATTGCAGGATTCAGCTGATCAATCAACTCGATTCCGAGTTCTGTAAGTTTATTCTTTGCTTGGTCACGTTTTGCAGCTGCAGTCTCGCTTTTAGTTACTGCCTGTTCAATGGCAACGGTTGTTCCGGTAACAGCTTTGGTATAGTATTCTACTTTCTCAGCTTCGTTGATCAGGACGGAAGCAACGTTATATCCTTCTTCTCCGAATTTTGCTTTGATATCGGCAGCTGTCATTTGTTGTTTACTCAAATTCTCCAGAGCCTGGGTTAAGCCAACTACTTTTGGATTCGTTGTATCTGATCCGGTTTGTAAGGTCAGGAAGAACTTTTTTAACCCGGTACCAGCAATTTCGTCTTTGATACCCTTTTCTCCTAGTGTTTCGATAGTACCGATCAGCTGCTCGATGGGTATTTTTGCTGAAGCTGCAGCGACACCGGAAGTTTTGATTGCTTTTGTCTGACTTTCGACTGCAGCGGATCCGTATTTACTACCGGCTGCTAGTGCATTGGTGTAGCGGGCTGCCTGATCAGCGCCGTCGCCATATTGGTTCAGTGCCAAAGTGGTTGCGTCTACTGCATCGACCAGGCGCATGCCGGAAGCAGAAGCAAGAATCAATGTTTGTTTTGTGACTTCGGCCAATGCTTCTTTGTTACCGAGTAGTTCTGGTTTTGCCGATCCTACCAGTTTGTAGGCTTCGAGGATTTCAGTTGATGATTGCCGGATCCGGATACCTTCTTCTGTGACTGTTGTGGATAGTTTTTGAGCTTGTCCTTTTAACCAAGCAATACTATCATCATCCAGGCCAGTTAACGCCTTCAGGTCTGCAGCAGATTCTTCCAGGGCGTCGCGTTCCTGGCGAAATTTACTGAAGGCAAGAGTAATGCCGGTGAGAACGGCAATGACAGTTCCTATCATACCGGCATACTTTCCGATTAAATTGTTAGCTTTCGTCCAACGGGATTCACCGACCTGTAATTCAGCATTTACCTGGCTAAGTTCTTTTTTGCACCGGCGGATCTGATCATTGAGAAACTTCCAGTCCTGGGAACCTCGCTTTATTTTAGGATCCGATAGTTGTCTGGTTAATTCTCGGATGGTAGCATTTAGTTCTTTAGGCTTGGCCGTCGATAAGTTATTCAGGATTCTGTTGACTTCGATAGCCTCTTTTTGTAGAGCTTTACGGTTTGCTAAGAGTTGGTTTTTCTGATCCTTGAGAGATTTAACGAGTTGAGCATCGCCGGTCTTTCTTGCTTCCCGGATCTGTTTGTCAACGCTTTTTACCTTTTCTTCGATTAGGGTTAATTCTTGTTTCGCCCGTTCACCGTCGATAATTAATTCGGTGGTTGCTGTTTGTTGAATAGGCTGCATAAATTATTGTTTTTGGCGAAAATAGAGGGTAGTCGTGTAGGGTAAAAAGACAAGGGAGAGGCTAAAACCTCTCCCTCCGCGTTAAGGATAGAAATGTAAATCCGGGAACCGATTGTAATGTATAGCCTGCCGGGAACGCCGGAACGCCCTATCCTAAATATTTGAAATCGTTGATTCGATTAATCCAACCCTGAAGGAATACTTTTTGTGATGGATCCTGCTTGCATAGATCTTCACAGAACTTGATACGTTCTTCTTTCAGACGTAAGAAAAATGCTTTCGGGTTAACCTGGTTAATTGTGGCTAACGTTACCGGCCCAACCTTGCCATCAGCTGTAACATTGAGTAAGCGCTGTGGGATAATGACACCCCATTTACCGGAAGCCCAAACCCAGTCTACAAGGATATTTGCAATCGACTGATCCCGGATCTGGTCTGCTTTCCAACGATTCCAGTAGTTTTTCCGGAGCACTTCAACTACGTCGTTACGGGTGATTAGTCGCAGGTCATCAGCGTCAATGTCCCCGTCGCCGTCTTTGTCGTAGCCGCAGGACTTCCAGGTCGAGAGTGTTATACCCATGTTTGTTTTGCCGCCTTTATCAGCTTTGTGGTCAGCCCAACCACCTTCCCATTTGAAGATGATCGGGACGAGTACTTCAATTTTTGCCATTGTTGTTTTTTTGTTTTAGAAAGGTATCTATGAAGGATACATTTTTAATAAATTCGATACTTATTACATAATGAATGAATGCGATCCATTGACTTTCAGTGAAAAGTCTTTTTAAATTACCCGTAACATTGACAGAGAAGAAATAGAGTAAAGCGTAAGTAATCATTGAGATTGATTGTAATGCTCCATTTTGGTTATTCATATGATCACCGATAAAAAAGGTACAGGAAATCAAAACGTAGAATACTGTTGCTTCGATAACACAATTAAATGCTTTCTTGAATGAGAAGTCTTCATTGTCAACTCTTTTACTTGTCAGGTAACCGACAATAAAACGAAGAATAAAAATAACAGTAGCGGATAATACCATCCCGTAAATAGGAGAAAAATAGGCTGCGAGTGCAGCTAATGTTGTAATGATGAGAGTTTTTAAATCTTCCATTGTATAAGGGGTTTAAATTTGAGACAAAGGAAGAATTATAGAGCCTGATCCAAAAAGACAAAAAAGGGCGTCCGGATATCACTACCCAGACGCCCTAACTTTACCTATGAATAGGTTTACGTTTTTGATGCCACAAACATACGACTAATTTCGATCCCTTGTCTTCGGGATCGTATGTTGTTCAACATTTAGTACTGAAAGTTAAAAATGGATATTTAAGCGCTATCCAATTAATACTTAAATGCTCCAAGGAATTTAAGGTAATTAAAAGTCTTCTATAATTGCTAAGGGTAAAACCCGAACATATTTTTAACAATTCGTACTGCTACGCGAATTTGATCCGCAGCAGCTTGGTCACCTTGTGCTCTAAAATTAGCTTCATCCTCTTGTGCTTCATCTACTAATTGTTGCCCATAATGATTAGGAACTCCCCCTGGTTGATTATGTATTGGATGTGCATTTTGAGCTGTTATTGATCCTGCGTCAATTAGAATTTGGCGTGCATTATTATAGACTCCTTGATTTATTTGCCTTTGAATAACATTGATCATTTTTGCCTGAATAATGGCATTTAGTCTGTTATCTACAAAACTAAACTTCGATCTTTCCTGTTTAGGTTGAATTAAACCCGCTTGTAAAACCTTATGTTGCTTATCTGCTTTCATAACTATTATTTAGGGAGGAAAGATACCAAAGTAACAGAAAGCTACCAAACTTAATTTGTAGATAATATAAATAGTACGATGAACAACAGAATATAGAGTGTGAATGTAAAAGAGCGTCTGGTTAGTGACATCCGTAACGTTCACATTTTTTCAAATTTTAATAAAAAAGAAAGCCAGCAAGGACATCTTTGCTGGCTCAACTCTTTTGCGTTTTGAACTATTCCAGTTTGGCAATCTCCAGTTCCAATTGGTTGATCTGATCCCGGATAGATTGTCGTTCTTGATGTATGGCATTAAGATCATATTCACATTTTAGCCCCAAAGCTGTATATTCTGTTGCTTTGATAATCTTATAATCAGAGGCTTGTAAGGATTCTATAAGCTCCTGTCTATCTCGATTGAGATAGTATCGTTTTTCTGTATTTTTATTCATAGTATTCTTAAACTAAACGTTATAGCTCTTGTCATTTTATTGATTATATAAGCCTGAGCCTGCTCGCCACTTTTGACTCCAATGGATACTTTTCCTTCTTTTTCAAATACATCAGAAAAGATATTATCTCCTGAAATTAGTACGCCACCTTGATAATGATTAGTCCTATATAAAGCGCTAAGTCCATCACTGACTGCTGAAATATAGTATAGGCCATAAAAACCAGATCCCTTGGGTATTTTGTATTCACCACCAGCTTCAATTCTTACATTATAGATCATTCTATTCAAAATAACTGACTCCTTAGCCATTAATCCATTAGACGAATCAGTTGCTACAGGTTGTTTATTCGTAAATAATTCAATAAACCTTGCTATTGTCATATTCTCCGAAGGGGCTCCTGTTGTCGGATTAACTAGCGTCACTAACCAGTTATCCGGTAGGGAGTCTGATTTTATATTTAGTTCATTTAAAGCTTTATCTGCCATATTACTTTACTATGTTGTGGGATTTCTCCCTGTTAATTAATTTGATAAAGAAAAGGTCATGGCAGATATAGATAATCAATTAGGCTTTCAAATTGGCAACTTGCTTCTGTAGTTCGAGGATAGCTTCACCCATCTTTTGGATATTGTACTCGTAGTGTTCGACAGTTTGCATTGTCGGTGTCGGTAGTCCATTTTCTTGCAATGTCATCGGGATATCGGCTGATACCGGGACTTCTTCGATAATTGTCTCAGTCAAGTCATTCGGTGTAAGACTGAAAGCGTTAAGAGTAGAAACACCTGCAATCTTTTTGAATGTGAAATTTTGAACTATATCTCCAACCGGTATTCTTGTCCGATCTGTCGCCGCGAAATATATCCCGTCATTAGCAAAAAGGTACATAAAATAAATCGAAGGCTCATTTTGATAACGAGTACTGACTATATCAAACGATTCTTTTTTATATTTGACACCATAGCCTATGTAAGCGAAGCTAGAATTCATTTGAACCCCTATGTGCATTATATCTAATTTATCTTTTATCATTACTTCCCCGCTGGCTGCAAATCCGAATTCTAATGTAGATTTAATCGTTCCACCTGAGGTCGAAAGGAAAGGTAATAATTCTATGAATCTCGCTATCGTCATATTCTCTCCTGGTTCTCCGGTTTTAGGATTAACCAATGTCACAAACCAATCATTTGGTAAACTATCTGATTTTACACCTAATTTATTTAATTCTATATCTGTCATATGTTTGTTAATTAATTAACCGGGGCGGTCCCGCCCGCGGAAGGTTACATTTGTTGTACCTCGCTATCGTCAGAGATATTGAGGATTTGTTTAAGTCTCTTGTTTTCTTCCTGTAGTTCCAGGACAGCTTTTCCGATCTTGTCAATTGACCAGACATACTGTTCCTGTAGTTCACTTTTAACTGGTGTTGAATCTTCCTGACTGGCTGAATCCGATACAGCGGACACCGCAAATTGTTCGACTGAACTGTCTGTAATAGAGGAGTTTGGCACGCAATTTGCGGGGGGGGGGTAAAATGCTGTTATTCAGAGAAGTAGTCTCAGTTAAGGCGTTAGCAGAAGCTGCCATTGATCTGCTTGTCCGTATCTCTAATCTAGTTAACCCTCCTGGATCACCTGATACTGTCAAAGGATATGTTACTCCAAAATATCCTATTGGAGTAATAGAAACTTCTATACCATTATCTGATTCAACATATAGTTCCAGCATATCATTATGTACTCTATAATAATACCCTCTATTTAAACCGATATTACCGTCTAGCGAAGTTAACACCGGTATTGAATTTTTCTTTAATACAGCACATATAGGACCGATTAAATAAGAAGAAAGATTACCAGCCCAAATCAAGGCACACCCTTGACTATAATGAAAATCAGCTGTTCTCATTAATAAAATATATTGAGAATCAGAAGAAGCTCCTGTTTTGTATTTTAATGATGACAGTAGTTTTGAGTTTTCGCTACTAAATAAACCATTTGTGTCACTTGTCGCTACGGGCATTTTCCCTGTTAGCGACTCAATAAATTGAGCAACCTTAATATTCTGAGCCGGCTGCAACGTTGCCGGATTAATTAACGATATTTTCCAATCATCAGGCAAGTTATTTGTGTCAGCCAAACCATTTAATTCTATTTCATTTGCCATAATATTTCAATTTTAGTTGATATTATTTGATTCACTTTTTTATCGTTATGAGCCTAAACCACTCATAATGACTTCGCCTTTTTAGATAATCCTGATCAAAGCGATATTTATTAGCCTCTTTTTCAAACGAGATATTTTCATAGGCCTTTCGGCCATATATAAAGAGCTTGATAAACCATTCGATCACATATAGCAAATAGAAGCCTATAAAGGCTAACTCCTTCATCTGAGCCGTATGTATTGATTCATGATTAATAAATCCTGGCTCCGGAGTATCTCCAGTCCTTATGAAAAGGAAACCAAAAACATTCATGGCGAATCCCCGTTTAGGGATTAAATTATTGTAAATCACTTTTATCATCCTTTTTTTACTTTTAATGTTTCACCATCCAAATACACCTCGTTAAAACCGACTTTATCTCTCCCTAATGGCATACGATCGGCATTTATCTTTATCCTTTTATTTGTAGCATCTACCGCAAAAAAAGGTGCATAGATATAATCATCATAAATTGATAAACCATCACCGGTAATAACTAAGTTCGCTTTCTTAATTCCTGAGTTATAAAGATCAAAAGCAAGACGGGGACCAGACCTGGTTGACGTTACGAAAAAGTCCAAACGAGTAATTTCCTTATTATCGCTATTGATCATTTTAAGGCACTTCTCAACCGGATCAATAATAATTCGATTACCTCCCTTTGATGTTTCAAACTTCCCGCGAAGGGTACATTTGTTACTGATAAGTTCACCAGTCTTTCCATCTAACAACAGATTGGGTTCTCCAGAGTCAGGATCAATATCCTGGCTTTGCATCTTTTTGTTTTTAAACATAAACTCGGCAATGTTAGCCCCATCAATAAAGGCTGTATCCATCGCGACAAAACCGAGTTTATTCGCCGGCTCCCAATTACTATCACCAGACGATGATGTTGGTGGAACCGAAATGCCCTGATCCGGATTATAATTCTTAACTTGAAATATGTAATACACATTACCGAATGGATATAGTATAATATCCCGATAAAGGGAGTTCCAATAGTATGGAGCTTCATTTACATCGAAAAAGCCACAATTACGAGGCATTGATCCGGTAGCTCCACGTTCTCCATCTATGCCATCACGGATAACAGACACCCCAACTTCATCTACATAATTAGAGTTCCAGGCTTGTGCATCTGCCTGTTTTTCATACATTCGGATTGAGTACGCCTTTATTCCCGCTATTACTGTCACATTGATAGACGAGGTTTTAACCGGAGCCACATGTTGTTCCCATGCCGATGTGCCTGTTGCCGATTTGCGGCAGGCCAGATAAAATTTATTTGACGCTTGTACTGCTCCCGCACCGGTCTGCTGTTTACTGATAACGGTAAAAGCCGATGGCGTAGGTGTACCAACTGAGTTAAATACAATGTTTGTTACCGGAGATACCAACCAATAGGCCGTAGCATCAGTTCCGGGCTTGCCGTCTTCGGCCGAATATTGTACAGGATCACTCCAAGTGCCGGCAGCATCTGACACCGCTTTCTTCGTGGACTTCCAACGAGCTCCAGCCATGATCATTTGACTCCAACCACAAGAATTACCGGTCAGGATCGGGCGGGGCGGTTTGGTTATGCTCGTATGATAAGTCGTAAATTCCTTCTCTACAAGTTCAATAACTGTCGGAGGAATAAAGATGTCCCAGTATTCCGAATTAATATTTTCGACTGTAAGAGGCTTGTATAATAGGTAACTACCACCGGTCTTTAGATACTTACCTCCTGTGCTCAGGAATGGCACAGGGGTCTGCCCTGTATTTTTCTTTTTACAAAATATCTTGCCACCTGCAAAAGATAAGAGATCACGTTGGTTGTATTCCCGGTATGGACTATAAGGCTCTGTTATATAGTTCAAGCCAGCTTCACCCGGATCACCTTTAACTTTACTCCATATATAATCAGCAGGATTGTTTGATTCTGTGATAGTTTCTTTATTATATGCCAGCCCTATATATGCCTTTCCATCAGGACTATTACTCATCCCATTACCCTGCGCGTCATCTGCGTATCGGACCCATGTGTAGTAAGTTTTTCCATCATCTCCAGGCTTCCCCGGTATTCCTTCTCCGACAATTAAAGCCCAAGTATATTCAGCAGGATCACTGGATTCGATAGGGCTTAGTTTATTTATGGCCAGTCCTATATATTTTTTCCCTGCCGGTAACTCAGACATACCGTTACCCTTATCATCATCAGCGAATTTTAACCAGGTATAATACTGTATTCCGTCATCTCCTTTTTGGCCAGGAACACCTTGTTGACCAGGTTTACCATCCTCGGAAATTAGTTGCCAAGGATGATTGGGATCACCGGTATATAATCGTTTGCCACCGGTGGTTAAGTATTTTCCTCCGGTGGTCAAATATCCTCCCGGATTCTTCCGTGGCTTTACTCCTTTATTGTCTCTATTGGCAATAAAGGAGGCTCCATCACTTCGAACGATGTTACTTTTTTTATAGCCACGGGCAGAGTCCCATTCACCGACGGCCTCGGCGCTAGTCCCATCTTTTCCGTCTTCGCCTTTTGAGACGCGCTTAAACCAATCCAGATTACCATCGGCCGGCTCCGATGTTGTTCCATCCGGATTGATATAAAGCCAGGAAGATCCGGCATGAGTTACTTCATCATAGTAAGCGTATTTCCCTTTAACCCAAGCACCTTTAAAAAATGGTACTCTTTCAACAGACGTTCCATCTGCTGACATCTGGTTGATCACACCAGTCATGTAAATGTTATTCAAAAAGATTGAATAACCGGTCATGTTATACCCATGTACCGACAGATTGGTTAGATCACCAAACTGAGCAGCAATCTGACGTTTTTCAAATTCCCAGCCATCAACATGATAAAGATAGCGGGTATAGGTCCGAGTTGAATAATTAGATGTCTGACGGTCTTTGTTGACAAAGTTTCCGTAGCTGACAAAATGCATGGCCTCGCATGGATGGAACTCATGAGGATAGCTGGCTGATGAAGGACGGACCTGATATCTAAATGTTTTGTTCTCTTTGTCCAGTATTTCTGTAATGGTGAAATAGGCAGTATAGAAGCCGGCAAAAGTAAATCCTCCCTTGCTATCGTCTTTATCCTCTGTCGAATTTTCAGAAGGCGTAAGAGAGTGAAATATACCCATACTGATATCACCCACTGAGATAGCACCAAATTCACCATCCTCTAGCTTCAGTTTAGCAGTCCGATTTTCTACATCTACAGATTCAATGATACCGCCGCCTGGAGCATTCCACTTGATACCTGTAAATACTTCAACCCGATTAAACCTTATTTCAGGCACTTCCAAAAAACGACGTATAATAAGAGACTCTAGTTCTCCATTTCCGAAAGCATCGATCATTCCACCTTTGCCAGTCAAAATACCAGGAATGAACTCCCCGAATTTTGTTCCCTTCAAAAAATTAATCAACTCCTGAGCAAAATCTTCAATATCTTTCCGGAGGCGTTTGTCATCCTCATTCTTAGCCCGGAGAGCCGAATAAAGATTATTGTCTGTCGGTACAGTTTCGGTGTCAGTTGATTCAATTATTTCAAGATTCGAACCACTCTCTATTATATCAATTAATAATTGACCGACACGTCCTGCAGTATTAGCTGAAATTTGTGTTTCATCCCGGATTATTTCGGCCCTTCGCCTTAATTCATCTATTATTGATCGAATCTTATCCATGCCGTAAAGATGTTAATGTATGGAGGTTTTAAAAAAGACAGTTAACCAACTTGTGCTTCGAGTGTGTCTTTAATTATTCTGCAGAATTGCTGTCCGTAATTAGCTGCGAAGTGATCTCCCAAACGGAAAATACTGTATAAGTATTTTTTTGTCAGCCAGGGTTTAGGCATTCTTTTGGGGGATTGGCCGATATCCCCATTGTTGCCGACGGAGATTTCTCGGCCGTGTCCTCGTTCTACATAAACTCCATACTGGAAGAATTTATGAACGATACTTCCTTTGTCTGAATCATCTGCCCATTTGGAGAGTTCCATCTGGAATGACTTCATGAGTGTACCGGTATCGTAAACCTCATATTCCTGCATTTTTTCTTGCCAAATGGTGACCATCATGTTCATCCAGCCTTCCGCATATTGCCGGGCGTCTGTGTTGCTTGCTTTGTAACCGAGTGTCGTCATTTCCATTTATTGGGGTTAACACATAGACTCAGCGGAGTATTTACAGTAATAGAAAAATAGAGACCGGCTGTTTCCGGGAAAAGCATCAGGGGAATTTCCCAAAAAGGGAAACGATCGGACATATAGGTTAAACCGGATTGCAGTTTATCCCTGTCTGTGATCAGACGAGAAACAATATCGCGATATATTTCCCTGCAGGTATTCATTGTTTCATTCTGTGAGATCATTCCGTCAGGGCCTTTACTGTGATATTTTTTCAGGATCCAGATAAAATAAACCCTGCGTTCCACATAGCCACCAGCAGCCGGCATGATTTGTCCGTCTTCTGTATCATCAACGCAAAAAAAAGCATTCGACGTCCTGGAGTTGCTGATCAGTTCTTCGAGTGTATTTTTGTCCGATACCCGGCAAAATTTGAATGACTCAAGATCTTTTAAGCTGGCATGTATATTTTCAAAATAGGGGTAACAATCAAATCTTTCCATTACGTTGTTTTGTATTAAATTCTTCGACTTCCCGGGCTTTTTCGTTTAACTCATATAACGCATACCAGGTTTCACTATCCAGGACGGCATTCATCTTTGTTACGTCGCATGACGTTAGTACACGCAGCATATTGTTTATGTGTGATCGCATATCCGGAGTTTCGCTACCGGTATTTTCTGAAGGGGAAAATAGAAACGGAAATTTGTCAGACAAGATCTGCTTGATCGAATTGTACCATAGGAATACTGTAAATAATTTTGCCGGGGAACAGTGTTTAAATTTATTCTGCTGTTTGGCCGTGTTGCTGTCATTCCAATTTGTTCCTGCCGAGTATAGGACCGAAGTCAGGCAACGAAGGTAAAAATTGTCTTCAGTATATAGATATGCTTGATAATAGTTTTCGGCTGCCAGATATAACTTTAACGGGGATCCTTCCAACGTATCGAATACCGGCCGGAATCCTTTCAGCTTGCGAAGAGGTTTAATACCTTTCGGCACGTCTGTAATCCAGGAGAGTTTTTTTCGATGAAAATAAATTTGGTAGCTCTCAAGCAGGATCTTACGTTTTTTGAATTTACATAAGAATAGACCAGGCCCGGCGGCCTTGAGTATTTTTAGACCGGAGAAAAATTTCAGGGCCCAGATTTGAATATATTCTTCGCTTTTCCCGGTAGAGAGAAGCATTTCAGAAACAGCCAGGAATTGTTTTTCCGATAAATCAGCCCAGCTGTGTGGTACGGATATTTCAATCTTACTTATCATATACCACCGAAATAAGTTGCATGTTCTTTCTTGTTTTCATATTGCACGGCCGTTTTGAGCGCATATTCATCAGATCCGGCATAAGTGGGGAATAGGTCAAGCTGTAAACACATCGTATTTACCGAGGCTTCCATTGTCCTGATTGCTGCATTTATATCAGATTCAGATGGTGTGTTACTTCTGATCAGCGTGCCAAGGGCACATTTTACTGCATGTAGCACCGTATAATCTGGTGTTGCCGGAACAGAAGTATATTGCTTATTTAAAAGCTCTGCATAATATTCAGAACTAATATATGAGAAAATATATTCCGGCAAAAATTTGAAAGTCCGGGCGTGGGCCTGCCGGTAGATTTCTGGATCTTTCATGTCTTCAGACGGTACGAATGTCCGGAAGTCGGAATAACCGACAAACAGATGATCAGTGATACTGTGTAGTGTCGGATTCCTGTTCCAGAGTTCTTGTAGTTCCTTGTTGATTGATAGCCTGCGAATAATATTTTCTTTGAATTTTTCCTGCCAAACATCTTCCTGCAAACGTAATGCTGCAACCCTGTCTTTGCTGGCCGGTATATATTTGGAATTACTGCCACCAACGACAGCAAAGCCGTTGTTGGTTAGAATCAGGTCAAGGTTCGGAATAGCTTCAAAGAGTGCTTGGTGACAGATGTACCGTTTACATAAGATCCGGAAATTGTCAGTATCTGGAAGATTAGATATGTGATTGTAAAGATCCTCTCCGAATAATCTAAGTGAGGCTGTTTCTTCTGCGATATCAACCCATTCTGAATACAGGCCAACGTCTTGATTTGAATCAAACGTTGTCGGTATAAATTTCATAAATTCCTCGTAATTACTCAGTATCGCCATTGTTATCGTCTCCATCTTTTAGTTCATTACTTGATGTTGCCTTTGCGTCTTTACCCTGGTCAAGCGTGGTGAGCATGATGATCGGAATGTCGAATATAACTTTGTCCCATTCAGGATCTGTTGCTTTATTAAATTCCTGAATGATGAAAAACTGATCGAGCAAAAGATCATGAAACGGGATTTCCATTGACTGTTTCATAGTAAATAATTCGCGTTTGTCGGAGCCGGAGAAAGATCCTTTCGTTTTACCTGGTGTTGCTCCAATGAGTGACGGATGGATCCCTTGACCATAACAAAGCATATTGCTGGCTTCTTCCGAATCTTCGATCCAGTCCCCCCCCTGTTTTGTTTTGTCAATGCAGGTAATTTTTACATAGGATTGTTCAACGCCTTTGGGATCGACGTAATAACCGGTTATCCAAACTTTTCCTTCATTTTCAATCCCCATCATAAACTCGCGGATATTCTCTTTTTCCTTATTCCACCTTTCGATCTGCTTTTTAGGATCGGTGATCTTTTCTTCGTCCATGATCGTTGCCCTATATTTGGGGTTGATTTCAACTAACCAACGAACTGCCAGGGAATTTTGAAATTTTGCTTTTTTGCCAATCGGGATCATTTGTTTAATGTCGAACCAACCCGAATTGAATATGGCCCAGAAGGGTACAAACGGGTAATATTTATTCCCTACGCAGGGGAAAGTAGTCAGGATTGCGAATTTGCGTAATCCAGAATCTTTTTTTGTACCTTTTTCATCGGAAGCTCTGCCTGTTCTGATCTCCAGATCTCCGATCGGGTCTGCAGGATCCAGTAGGGGAATAACTTCGATTTCATCTTTAGAAATATTTTTTTCCCAATTACCGAAAAAGATGTGCTCAATTTTGCCGGTTTTCGGGTCGCAGGTTTCAAACCGGCAATAGCAAGCCTCCTTGTGTCTTAGCTGTACAATTTTTTTTCCGTCGTTGCTCAAAATAAGGACTGATACGCAGAAAAAGAAATGTTTGAAATCGTTGATCTGTTCCATGAAGTATCTGGCCGGCCTGTTGTGACGAAAAAAATTGAATACTGGGCCTGTCTTCGGGATCGGTTTGTTTGTAGTTTCATCAAGGATCTTTATTCCTCCGGAATAGCAGCAGAGCACATTGAAAAGTTGGTTCTGGCTTAAAACTTCGTCTTTGCGAAGTAGTTTCATAATTTCATGAGGCCGCAGGTTATCATCTCCCCAGGGCACATAACCTCTATACCTCCAATCATCCCCACCGAGTTTGATCGGTGTAATATCCGTATTCTCTTCAAATACCTGTGTCCCGACATTAATAACGTCGAGTATTTTGCCATATCCACTGGACATGACGAACATATTTTCTTGTGTCATAGACATACTTCTAAGTCATTAATCATGTATATTAATTTTGTTCGTATCTGCCGGACTTCCCGGCTGCTCTGGTTCATTACATTGATCACGTCCGGATGATAGCGGACAGAGGTAACGATTACTTTCTCGTATCGCTGGATTTCACCCTTTTTATTCCAAAACATAAGAGTGACAATTGCCCCTGGTTTCAGTAGTTTGCGTGCTAATTTTAAATGTATCAGTTCCATATTAATTAAATGATCTGTCGAATGTTGCATCAAATATTCGCCCGGACGTGGCCGTTTTATATCGCTGATTACTTTGTGTCAACCGGTATGAAAATTCGTACCGTGGTATTTCATCAGGAAGAGAGGATCTTTTGACCGATTGATCCAGGATTACAATCTCTTTGATTACCCCCAGCTGGTCATATAGCCATATTTCTTCGCTAGAGAACATATCGTCAATCGCGTAGGCAGCAGCTTGAGTGAGTAAGCCGGTATTTACCGTGTATTCTCTGAGGTTTTTTCGTTTGAAGTTCTTATAACCGCCGCCGAAAGTTGCGTAATAACGCTCGAATTTTCCTTCGCTGGCGGCTTCTCCTATGCAAGTGAAAGTATCTTCAACGCCAAAACAATTTCGGTAAACAAAGTGAGTTTCCTGCAAAAAAGGGGTGTAATCGATTTCGTATTTCATTGAACGCTCACCAAGGGTTACAGTATAGTACAACAATTGTTTTCCTTGATCTTTGAATATATTCGGAGAAACATCCAGGTACTTGACGGTACCGCTACCAATTGCTGCACGTTCAAAAGATTTGGATGATATTTTACCGTCTGCCAGATAGGTCGCATTAACGGTTGCTGTCGTCGATAGGGATTCTTTTGCATAAAATGCTAATGTTTCCCGACGCGAAAGGGCTGTTTTCTTCGTTGAAAACATCAGTGTCAGAAAGTGTGTGTTACAGAATGCTCCAGCTGTCATGTCGAAGTCAACGTCGCAACGCATCACTGTATGTTTTGTTTGCTGACTACTGTTGTAAATGAAGGTAAATTCAGCCACATTGATTTGTTGCTTGAGCAAATAGGCGATAGGGCCTTCGTTGCGAAGCCAGTTGGATAGAACGTCACCAATCCCGGTTATATATACGACACCGTCCGTATTCCTATAATATTTTTCTGTCGGCAGGACGATAATATTACCCATTTGGATCGTAAAAGTGATTGGCTGATTACTGTCCGGACTGATAATGATGTCGCCTATGGAGCTGGTAAAGCAGAATGAATCGGGTTGTTTCAGGATCCGCATAGTTAGTAAATTTTAAATCCGACGCCTAAAAAGGGGTGTCTCTCTTTAAAGTCATATCCGCCCTGTATAAGCCACCTGTTTTTCGTGATAACCAATGAGGTCGATAGCCTGGTATCTGCCGAGAGAAACAAGGAAAACGGCCTCTCAGGACATTCTATGACGGGTGTTGTGAGGGTGTAAGTGAACGTCCGACCGACCAAAGAGTTTTGATAAACGGTGTCTTTGAGTATAGCAATAATACTGTTGTTAGCAACTAAAGTATCGTTGTAGACTTTAGCAGATAAATAGTCTTGAATGATTGCTGAAGTATCTATTAAGACTGGCGGTTCCGGGATGAAGATATCTACGAGTTCTGGTTCCGGTATAAAAACAATATCGGAGCTAAAAATAGTATCTTTAATCTCTACCGGTATCTGTTTATAAATAGTACGGCCAATACCGAAACCAAGGCTAATGCAACCTAGGGTAAAGATTAGGAGGAATAGTATTATACTTTTTTTCATGTCATTTATTTTGGAGCGAATATCGTATACAAATAAGTCTTGTAAAAAGACAAAAGCCCTTTCCGTAACTTTAGGAAAGGGCTTATTATTATTCTATGATTGCTTTATTTGGAGATGATCGTTTTTTCATTAGCCATACAGGTTTATCATCAATAAAAGCAAGTGAATATTTATTACTAATCATCATGATTGAGACATCATCTACTCTTAGGGTTATAATATCTTCCAGATCCTGTGCAATCTCCAAACTACTTTTTCGAAATGTTGCATCTTGATCAGTCGCAGGTTCAAATTCTCCAAGATATCGAGAAAAAATAATGGTGGTAAGTTCTTCGTTCATGCAATACCTCCTTTCATTACAACCATTTTGCAATGGTTGTTTCGTTTTAAACTTTCAGCCAGGAGGCGTGAATATTCTTCTTGTAATTTGGTGTATTGTAATGCGTCGACATATACTTTACCATTGACGAACAAAAAATCGCCAATAATTTCTGTTTTTTTCTGACTCATAAAAGACCTCCTTTCTTAGCTGAACAATAAATCCAGTAAGCCGCAAGAACCAGAGGCAGGAACACGATAGTAAATACAGCCAGCAACGCGGCTGTGTACATCTTAGCTTCGTAGATATCTTTACAAAGGGTAACTTTATCAGGCATAGCGTGGTAGGATTTTTGGACGGTTGTCCAAGAAAAGAAACTCGTTTCGTGAGCTAACGTTGATTGTAGGGTACTATTATTCCCCGGCAAACAAATGTTTTCGTTGAGTTTGAGCATAACTAACATTGTTTGTTTTTGTGGACAGTAGAAACGAAAAACGGTTCCGCCTGTCCCTTTGCTCTACACCTCAACCGGCAGTTACGGCCATTAAGCCGTATCAAGGGGGTACGAAACCGTAATATTATATATACGTATAGTACAGGCACAAAAAAGGCCGATACAAAAATGTTCGGCGGACGATCCGCCAGTTGAGAAATAGAGCATTGCAAATATGAGGAAAGTTTTTGGAATGGCAAAATATTGTCTTATGATATCTTCCCTTTAATTTTTAAATGAATGAGTTGCCCAAAGTTAAATACGTTAATAACCATATCTTTAATAGCAAATACTGCATAAAAGAGAATATAACAGAGTAGAGATAGAATTCCATAGTTGAACTGTTCTATTGGTAAATAATCTGCATATGGCAAAGGTACTATTATTTGGGCCTTTAGAATGAGTTCCACAATTAGTCCAGCAACTAATCCAATGAATAAAGCGAACAGTGCTACAGCGAAAACCGTATTTTGTTTCTGATACAATGTTGGCTTATCATCTTTTGATTTTGACATAGTTTCTACAATGTTACTGCCGGAAAACCCCATGAGTAAAGCGTATCCACCCAATAAAAAGCCGAGTACATTAGGTATGATGGTAATAATTAAATTGGTTATCTCTGAAATAAAGAAAAGAGATGTCTGAGTGGAAAAAATAAAAACAGGGAGTACTACAAGTGTACAAATCAATGGCCACTTGGAGGACTCCCAAAATTTTTTGCGGGTATACAGTTTAAATACAGTTTTCCAACCGAAATTACTCATTTTTCTTCGATTTATACCTTTGTATCATTTGTGTATATACATCATGTTCCATGAATTCTTTATCTACCTGTAAAGATAACCTATTTGGGTGATCTTTTGTTATAATTTTTTTTCTGGGTTTCTTCCCATTTTTGATAGTTGCTGTTGCTGAGCCATTTTTTCTAGAGAGCATCAAGTATCCTTTCAAGAGTTTACTTTTCAATAAATCGAGAGTGGATTTTTTCCGACTATTAGCAACCAGATGTAAGCTACTAACTCCAGTGTCTTTTAAATCATCATCAACAAACATTTCATAATCCTCTGTAAGGTCGTTATTTGTATAACTGACATCTATTTCAAGCCTTGAAACGATATCTGCAGAAAGAATCTCGTTAATAGCATCTAATGATACTTCTATATCAATTTTCAGTTCTTCAGATTCATTAATAGCTTTTGAAAGGAAGAACGTAGAAAATGTTCCATTTGTTTATCTGAGAATTCATTTTTATCAATATAACAAAAACGGTGAATTTCAGGGAGGAAAAAAAATTTGCACTCAACTGAGTTTGGATACATATCATCATCAATCTCATAAGATTGGAGTTGATTAGTCTTTCTGTTATACCAATTTTCATCGTCCAAAATAGTATATTTGATAATTTGTCCATAGTATAAGAGGATATCCTTATCTTTAATTGTGCGCATAAATTCAATTGCCCTATGGCTACCGACATCGATTCTTGGCCAGTTCTTAAAGACTCGTTCTATTAATTGAATGTACGCTTCGGTACCTTTCCTTTCCTTAGAAATCAATTTGATATTAAATATTTTTACCTTGATTTCTTTTTTTCTTTCAGTTATTTTGTATTCCATTGTATTAGATTGGCGAACTCTCATACGGTGCGCCCATCGGAACAATTAACCGAAACAGGATTGATGACCTGTTACACCGTATGAAAATTCATATAAATTGTTTTTGTTGGGCAATGCCAAAGGTAATGGAACTTTTTGAATAATAAAGGCTCTCTGCGAAAAAAATAATCGCAGCAAATGATTTATAAATAGGAGATTACCAAAAGTATGCAATGTTTTTTCTTGGAAAATATTTGATTTTTCCAAAGTTGAAACACTTATACCCTTGGCAGTGAGGAAGATGGTGACGGAAGAAACGCAGTTTCTTCTGTCTTTCGTACGAAGTACCCCCCTAGGCGCCCTGTTCCGTCCTCGTAATTACCACCCGCCCCCGATTTGTTATATGAATTTTGACATTTTGTAACCTTTGGGGCGGCGGTAAGCTGCCATCCCCGCCAATGAAGTTGGCGGGGTGTGCTTACTAAACAAATGTAATTACCTTGTAATTAAATCATTGAGGATGCTATGCCAGTACCTAGGCCATAGACATAAGGGAATTTGTTCATACCAATGTACAAGGTGTCGAATGCATCTGTACCATCTGTTCTGTATTCAAGTTTGTCTTCGTCTGATTCCGCGAGCTTCTCGCCGCGTTTGTCCTTCTGAAAGCCACGGGTACCGACATAAACCCCAGTTGATTCCATGGCCAGGATTAGTTCTTCGTTGTTATCTTTATTGATACGGGGGATCAGTCCGGATTGACCTTTGAAACCTTGATTGATCAGGATGTGTTTTTCGTGGTGTGGGAGAGGATTGCCTATCATGACAGGTGTAACAGTCCAGCCAAGCCGTTCGTATTCGCTGATAACAATAGAGGCAAAGTCTTCCTCATTTACAGCGTAATTACTACCCAGGGCTGTTGTATCGTAATAATAAACTACATGCTTGAGCGGCTTGTAATAGTAATATGCACAGTACTCTTGCACTACTTCACGGATCTTGCGGTCATATTTAACAAAGAAACTTTTCTGGATCCTGGCATCACGGCCAACTGCTTGCCCTGATACGATCCAGTTAATATTCGCATTGTAGTCCATGCCGATGCAGGTAGGCTCATTAGGTAGCAGATCCTTATCCTGCCGGCATTGCGCATCAGCGATAGCTGAGAAGTTATAATCAAGGCCATCCAGGTAGCTGTAATCGAATGAACTGTAATAATGAACATTCTCTCGCATGGCCGAATAGAAGCCGTCTGTGAGCACGCCAATACGCTTACAGAGGATTGAGGTTTGAAATACTAATGGCGGGAGATCCCGCTTCATTTTCCGGATATAGTTTTCACCCAGGACTAGCAGATTCTGAATAGAAGAAAATTCCTCATAATAGGTAGCGATTGCCCTGAACCTATTTAGCTTTTTGTTCAGCATTTTGATATGTCCGGGTAAATAGGAAGGGATGTTTTTACCTGCTCCGATCAATTGCCGGCATTTATCCTCTAATCGCCAGATCTCAAATACTAGGCCCTGAATGGCAGCGATCAGCTCGTTGTCACAATGATCTTTGTAATTTAGAAACCAGGATCCTTTTTTTGTGGTTGGCATGTCGGATATGATTAGTTCCGAATGATGCCAGGGAATGTGTCCGAAATGACCTTTGTAACCACCATTGGCCGGAAATGTTTCTTCCTTCAGCCTATCGAAATTTAAGAGCTTGGCTTCATCCATACCAAGCCAGTCGAGTGTAAATGAATTTGAAGTACCTTCACGGTCTTGGCTGATCAGGTGGGCGATAGAGCCTGTATAAAAAGAGATAACATGATCGTAGCATTCCGGATCAATATAGGGTACGGGAAAGCCTGCTGATTTTGGTGGCCGACGGCCAACATAAAAATGTACATTTCGCTTATATCCAAAGCTCTCAAGGGCGGTAAGCGTTCCGGGTAGTGTACGTGTAAGGAGTTGCTGAAAAGATGATCCTACGAAAGCGCCTGCGCTCTTAGGCATACGTTGAACATTACGAAGAGTCCAGGGGGCAGCGATTCCGTGCGTTTTACCCAGGCGGCGACCGCCAACAAATACTGTTTTGTTGGCAGCTGTGAACATAACCTTTTGCTGCGGTGGATTGAAGTAAACTTCTCTGGAGGATCGACCGGCAGAAAGAATCTGATCATTTCCATTTATCATCTTCAACCTCCTTCTCTGTTTTGAATATGTCTTCAGGATTAAAGGTTACATCCTCGTAATCGGTATCAGTTGCCTCCAGATCAGTTGCATATTCTTTCTCCAGCTTATTGATTTTATCCAAGATATTGGGTACATTTTTAATGCCGATGACACGAGGGTCCGATGTGGGAGTAAAAGGTTGTACTCGGATAGAATCCCAGTCAATTTCTGTAACTTCCTCCTGATCCAGTTTATTGAATTTGGCATAATCATGGTCGCAACGAGCCATCGCGTTACCGTTTTTCCATTTACGGGCCAGCTCCCGGGTTTCTTCATTGCGTTGATTAAATTTCCATAGGTGCCAGTCGCGGCTTGCCTGTTCAAAGTTACCAATCAGGATCTTGACAACTTTAAGATCATTATAGGCTTGACTTTTGGCGATCCCATATATTGTGATCAGATGATCGACAATTTCCCGCTCTTTTTTGGAGGGATTATCCCGTAGCATGGTATATGCGTCCCGGATCCGGAGAACAACGTTTACCTGATTGGAGGTTAATCCTGATTTCTGCATGACGGAAACGTCGTCATACAAATGATCTTCTGCCAATTTTATGTTGCTCTGGTTCATCTTAATTCATTTGTTTCCATTTCGGTTAAGTAACGACTTACGTTTTCAACGGCTGCCGGGCTTGCCAGTTTTGCCAGGGTAATTTCTTGTCGTTGAATTTCCAGCATTGTCTTGGCTTTGCCGAGCCGATAGGCTTTTCCTGCAGGACTATTTTTGTTTTCGATTTCTTGCCTGAGCTGATCTTCATCTATTTTGGAAAGAATCGCAATGTACTCGATCGGCATGAAGTTAGAGGCCAGATTTTCTATTGAGGAAAGTTGTTCATCGGTGTATTGCATATTTGTACGGCATTATCGGTAATGGCTGCCACGTCTTGAGCGAGATCCAGGTAAACCTGCAGATCGGTTGTTATGACGGTTGATTCCTGCCTGTTACCGCGTGTTAGATTTTGTGAGGTAATAATGGCAATCTGAGAATGATCATTCCAGAGTAGAACAACTTTGGAATGATTACTACCCAGGAGTACGGTATCAAATACATTACCGGCGAAGTTCAGTAACTTCGATACTTTTGCAGAGGCTTTATGGTCGATGATAACTGTCACGCCCTGGATCCTGCCCGCTTCTTTGAAACGGTAGATTTTCCGGATGAACTCTTCAGATATGGAAAAAGAGGTAATGATCATCTGGCATGGTCCGACTTCCTTCAGGACAGCTTCTATCGTGTCGAAGAGCTGAAATTTATCAGTAACGAAAGCCTGTAAAGGACATTCCCGTACAGGCTTGATTCTTTTGGTGGCCTCGTTATACATTGATCCCTAATTTTGCCAGATCTGTTAATTGTTCGTCAGACATTCCGGCATTGGCTGTAAGGAGTTCTGTTACCCGCTCCTGCATTTTTACCCGGAGAGCTTCCGCCTTTGGAGAATTTTCAGCTGATAGTTTTGCCAGTTTTTCCTTGTTGTCAGAGATGTATTTTCTATTCGCAGAAATACGTTTTGCATCAATGTTTTGAGTGGTTTCTGCCATCATTTTGTTAACAGTCACATTTTTGTCACCATCGGTATTTATCTCAGTTTCCAGTTTGTAGGCATCGTACATTTCCCAATTTTTTACGACGGTATCATCCAACTCTAGGAACTCTTTGATATAAGGGAAACGATCACAAGGTTTGGCGCCGTCCATTGTCTTGAGAGCTTCATGCAATTTTCGCATTCGGAGATAAAGTTCTGAGTTTTGCGTGAAAAGTAGGCGGATATTTTCGGGAAGTGCATTGTGATCAGCGCGGATCCCCCTCGTTTTTTCTAATTCTTCCACTGGAGGAATGGCTTGGAAACGTTTTTCCTGTTCTTCCATAACAGCTCCAGGATCTTCTTCAAAGCTGTCGGAGTTGATGCCTAAACGAGCACAAAACAGGTCAAATGTTTTTCTGGCCTCATATTTGAGTTTTGCATACAGCTTTCTTTTGGTGATGTTGTCATATAGGATCTTGTTTCGATTGAATTGCAGCAAAAGTAGTGCTGCTTTCTCCAGGTCAATTTCTTTTTCCGGAGCATTGGAGATCTGCTTTAACTTTTTTAGTTGTTGGATGACTTCTTCTTGATTTTCCATGCGTGTTAATTAATTGATTTATTGATAAAGAGCAATGCGAATGTATTACAGGCCGGTAATTACCGAAAAGACATAAAAAAAGGGACGTTTCACAACGGCCCTTTTTTTCGATATTAATATTAAATTTAGAAAAGAACAGAATGATTCTACTCTGCGGGTGTATCAGGATTTTGGTTGATTGTTCCTTCTTCGGTTATGATCTCACCGGTGTAGAACGGCAACGGACATTCCGAGGTGCATGAGGCTTCGATAGTTGTCCCTTTTTCTGTACCTCCGACCTGGCCGAGTTTAGTTGAAACCTTTGTTGCCGTTTCATACGCTTCGTTACCGATTATCCGGTACTTGCCATCGATCTGAGCAAACAGATACACATAGTCATCATTTGCAGCCTGTCGAGCGAATGCAGCGGCTTCTTCTGCTGTACCCGGATGGACGAACGTTGCTTTGTCCAGGTAAGTAGAGAATGGAGGATCGCCCTGCGGATCTGATACCGGTTCAGATTTTTTTTGATCAACCCGGATCGATTGCCATTTTTTTCCAACGGCCAGTTCAAAACTTCCGGCATATACTGCTAGCTTGTTCGGATCCGAAGAATCCGGAGCAGGTAAGGCCGGCCATTTGACGATATCTCTTTTGGGGATAAAGTAAATCATGTATCGAATACCCGGTGAAACTAATTGCCCACTACACCAGTTTAAGGATCCTGGTGTAGTGGGGGTTTTACATACAACTACGTTTGCCATGAGGTTAAGAGTTAGAAGGTGCGACATATTGTTTTGCTACCAGTAAACGGGTAGAATCAATGCTTTCCATCTGAGTACCCATGAACATTGTGGTAACGAACTGCATCAGGAATGGATTATCACCTCGACGGATTTCAATTTTCTCAAAATCCCCCATCTGGTAACAACCGATCAGCATATTTGATTTTGGAGTGAGGTGCAAATACGGAGAATCCTTCTTTGCAGCCAGGGGTACGATTGTACACATATCGTTTGAGCCTTCAACGAAAGTTTGATTGAACTCTTTGTTATAGGCAACGTTACCGGTTGTTTGCTTGTAATCGTCACAGTAGGCATTGTAAACGAAACGTGGAACATACAAGTTTACTTTTTCTTCTTGTAGTTCGTCCGAAGCATTACGGTAAATTTCTTTCAAAACGTCTACAGCGTTGGTCGCGTCGATGGCACTTGTCAACTCAATCAGATTTTTTTTATCTGCAGAGATAGTGTTCGCTTTGACTTCTACTTCTGTAATGGTGTCAATTCCATTGTACAAATCGACGGTTTTTGTTCCACTTGCATCTCGTTTGGCCTTGAAAATACTTTTTGCGATTGATTCGGAAAGGCGTTTCATCATAAGCGCATTCACTTGCTTATTAATGTCAACACCTTCCAAGCCTTTACCTGAAGTGATTCCGGATCCGTAAATTGTTTGTACCAATTCATTCGGATCAAACTCTTTTACACAGGAGCCGAGGAATGTTTCAACTTCTCGACCTGTAATTTTCAAATCAGATGTTGCATTTTTCTGACCGGTGTAAGGACGAAGTTCAAACGGACCGTCAAGGGTTCCGACTACCTCTTTGTATCGGATACCGGTACGCAGAGTAAAATAGGGAAGGATCTTCTCCAGACCCAGGATTGCCAGTAACAATAATTGTTTACGATACTGTACGGCGGATTTTTGAAGCGAGGCTTCGGTTACTGAAATGGTTGCCATATTAGAAATCTTTGATTGAGTTGTACAAATCTTTTGCTGCGTTGATGTCAGCAATGGTGTCGTCTGAGCCGCCATTCGTGTCTGTGGCGTTTGTCGGTTCGGTTGTCACTGCGCCTGGTTTCCCATTCAGTTCTGCTACTTTGTTCTCCAGATTGGCAATTTTCTGATCCTTTTCTGTGACTTTAGCCTGGAGCTGATCGCGTTCAGAGGTCAGGTTATTGATTATTTCCTGGCGGGCGGCGAGTTCGTTGTTTACTTTCAGCAGGTGTTCGTCTGTGATTTCCTGCTCCTCACGGTCTGCAGGAAAATTGCAGAAGGCCCACAATGCTGCGAGCGAGTTTTTAATTTTTGTCATAAGATTCTTGTTTGATAGGTTTGTTTCTGTGGGTTTTTCCGGTTCAGGGAAAAGGTTTTCAGGTATTTCAGGGTACCCCATATCTGCGAATAGATCCAGGTCTATGTTTACGGCTCCGGAAACGGTAATGATTTCATCGGCCAGACCTAAATTAACCGTATCTTGTGGGGATAACCATTCTCCATTACCATTCTTGCGATCAAGGATATCTCGGAAATGATCTGCCGGTTTCCCTGTGCGGGTTGAATAAATATTGACGATCCGATCGTTGGTTTTTTCCAATGTATCGATTGTGTCTTTAAGATCTGCGATATTTCCACGTGCCACGGTAGAACACTGATGAATAAGATACAAAGCATTGCTGGAGATCTGGCGGGTCTTGCCGGCCTGGGCGATTAGTGTTGCTGCGCTGGCCGTGTAGCCGTAACAAATAGTCGTGACGTTTTCGATCTCACAGAGAGAATCATGAATTAACAGTGCGTGACTTACATCGCCGCCGATCGATCGAATATTAACGGTGACTTCAGAGGCTTTGAGATCACGGATTTCATTGCACTTTTTTTTGAACTTGTCAAAAGTTGCAATTCTGTCCTGCGGATCATCAAATTGCCACCATTCCGGGATTCCGATGATTCCTTCGATGTCGATAATAGCCTTGTTGGGGGCCTGATTGGTGATACAAATTGTTCCAAGTTGGGGCATAAATAGTAATGTTGCAATAAATTATACTGCAACATTACTACTTACCAAGGCGGCATAAAAAGACTGTAAAAGGTGGGTTAATGGCAAAAATAAAGGGGATCAGGGCTTTTGAAAGAAAGAGTAAGTCCCCGGTACCGCTTCCCGGATGCTTCATTTTCGATTGACAATCCAATCGAACAGGTCGCAAAGGGTTTTTCTTTACTTCCCAGGAGATAGGTGGATCGGTTTATATCTGTGACTTTAGCACAGACCGGGATGGCATTCCACTGCCAGAGATTTATTGTATTTTGATCAAAGAGGGATCCCTTAACTGTGTAAGTATAGATTAGCTGGCCCTTTACCACTTCGGAAGAAGTGTCAAAGGAGCATAGACCGGCAATAGGAAGTTGTACAAAATTACCTGTCACATTAAATGTATTCATTTCATTGTAGAATTTACCGATTTCAGCTTCTTCCAACTTGGCGAGGCTGATCGATTTTATCCCAGGCAAAATCAGTTTTGTATAGTTTGTGTCCATTGTGTCCAGTATTATCCACTGTGTCCCGAATTTCGCAGTTGTGTAAAAAACGGGTTGAAGTCGAAAGATTCTTTTGTTATTTAAGAGAGTTTAACACCTGCATGGCGGTAATACTTTTTCCTGAGGCGATAATACTTTTGCCGAACGGTTTCAAAGTTGCGGGCGTTTTGTTCTTCCACTTGCTTGAGTAGATTCATTTCGGTTATATGATTGGTCGGCTGAATGATTCCATGCTTTTCGCACCAACCACGAATAACAGACGTCAGCCGGCAATTCAGGTTTTCCAGATTACCGATCTCGCTCCACATGTTGTTAACAAACATAGCTTCAAAACTTTCAATCAAAGCGTATTTCCCTGATTCACAGAGATAGGAATATACGCGCGGATCTTTGTCTTTGAAATACTGAAGGCTTACAGAAATATTTCCGGTTTCGGGAGTAATGTTGTCGGGTTGTTTGTCAAGCAATCGCTTTAAGAGCTTTGCTTCAGGACCATCTTTCAAAAGTTCGATGGGATTACCAAAGTGCCGCGTTAACCAGGCGGCCAGATACGGTTCTACGTTGAGAGTGATTGTATTCATTACTGATGATTTTATATAGCAAAGATACTGAAAATAAGTGAATTAAACTAAGACGATGAAGTGAAAGTTTAGGTTGCACTTTTAGAAACAAAAGTGTAACCAATTGTAACCGAAAATTGTAACCAATCTAACTTATTAATATAATATCTTTTATATCCTTTTTTCCCTTAGTGGTTACAAAGTTACATTTAATTAGAGTATAATAAGGATGAAAAGGAAGAAGGAAGGATAACGGAGAGGGGGGAGGGGTGAAAAATAGATGTGCTAAAAGATGCAAAACAGGGTGAAAAACAAGGGCTGAATAATTGGTTTGTCACTGAAAATTACTATCTTTACACATGCTTATATTGGGGCGGTATAATCCTCTTTATAAGGATTGAAAGGAAATTAGGATATTTAGAAGGGTGGGAGTTTAAGAATACTCTCAGCAAAAAGGACAGGCACATAACAGGAATAGCGAACCTGATGTGTCTGTCCTTTTTGAATATAACGGAGAATACTCTCAGCGAAAAGAACAGGTTCCTGATCCTGATTGGCGATCGTGGATGTTTTTGTTCTTTTCGAGTGTTACAGGAGAATACCCACTGAGCAAAAAGGACAGGCACATGGCAGGAATAGCGAACCTGGTGTGTCTGTCCTTTTTGAATGTAACGAAGAATACTTTCAGCGAAAAGAACAGGATCTTGATCCTGATTGGCGATCGTGGATGTTTTTGTTCTTTTCGAGTATAACGGTCACTCTGTCCGGCGGATGGCAGAGTAATCATTCAGGAACTCATAGCTAGAGTGTTGAGTGATATAGAAGCAGGCTTGTTTGATAAATATCTCAAGTTCATTTTCTGGAATATATTTCTGGTAATTGAATACCTGACGGGGAACCATTCCATTGAGGTTGGTTTTAACTTTCTCCCATACCTGGAGATAAAGTTTATCACCTACACGTCCCCTTAACTCCTTTAAATCTTCAATCCGATTCAACCGATACTTAGAAAGGCATTTCTCCTGATTGTTCGATACGTTCAATTGAGGCATAGTCGATTGTTTCTTTTGTTTGTATAAAAATCATTTCTGTTGTTTTCTTATCAATCTTCCGGATGATGCGTCCCTCGTTATTACAAAACTCAACCGGATTATATGAGATTATGTGGTCAGCCAGTTTACAATAAGCCTTCAGAGCTTTTGAAAACTTATGCATCGTCCACCTATTTTGCTTAGTATCGTCAGAGAAAGCCTTCAGCGCTTCAGATTTGGGTTTCATGCAATCGCAATTCTCAGAACCAGGACCGAAATAAACCTGTGCCCAGTCGTAAAAGATATCAGTCATTGCTGATCGTAGAGTTCTGGCCGTGACGTTCTGCATTGGGGGGTTGATCTTTACTCCTTTGTCAATGGTAGAAAGATAAAATTTACAACATTGCATACAAAAGTTAATATCATCGTTCCATTCTTCTTCAGTATATTGATCCCGGAAGAGATCCTTTTTGAAATCATTGTGTATTGTCCTGGTTTCATAGTAATCGTTGTAGTTCGTTTTTTGGTGGTAATAATCAGAGAATACCATATATAACAAGCGTCGCTCTGTACTGCCGTCCGTTCGATCCGGAGTGAAGTTGCTGGTGATCGCAAATTTTGCGGCACGTTCAAACGGTATAGTATAACTTCGGGCAAATTTAGGGTTGACAATAATTTCCCCAGTTACGCTGTCAAAAAAGAAACCAAATGGCAGATACTTATCAGCGTCGTCGATCAGGATCAAGTCTGTATATTCCGATACGTTTTCGTAAATGTGTGCATTTTCCGTCAGCTTTGGATTTCGTCCGGATAAAGTTTCAGTATTCATGAAATAGCGGAGTGTCTTCAAGCATGCGGATTTGCCAGATCCTCCGTTACTCTCATCTGAATTACTGACTTTATTATCCATAGCGAAAACACACCAGGCCCGGTGTTCTGACTTTTGTCGGTGCAAAAGATAACCAATCGTGAAGATCTTATTTATTAGGTGCATTTTTTGTTCATAAATCTGATCATCGCTTAAATTGGGGCCAGCTATATTGAAGTGATTCTCCCGTCGGTATCTGAGGGCCTCTTCGCTATACATATCAGCTAGGAAAGGATCTTCCAGTTCTTTACGCCAATGGATGCGACTTGCATTGATCAGGAATTTGAAATAATTGCTTTTCAGATTTCTGATCTCGATGTCCCAATCATCGTCCGTCTGTGTAATATTGAAGGCGGGATCCTGGAGCGTTACCCGATGCGGAATAACTTCGTTCTCCCAGACATAATGCTTATTTGTTTTTCCGATTTCGATGATACGATCCCCGAACACTTCAAATGTATTGTTCGGGAAAAAGAAATACTGACTTGTTGGAGTAAAATCGGTAAAGTCCAGTTGTATTTCGTCCAGGTCATTTAAACTGTCAGCGTTTAGCCTGGTCGAATTATTTATCAAGTTACGAATCTCTACATTCAAGTAGCGTTCTGTAGCAAATCGTCTGAAGAAAGCACGAATGTCTTTTACTTCCACCTGTCGAACAATATTACCGTTGACGTGTACGAACATCTTTCCGGATTTACTGTTTTTGTCAGACAATGTAGCGAACCCATTACAGTAGAGAAAGTGTGATACATAGTCCGAATTTATTTCCAGATTCATTCTTCCTTTACTGGGTTTATATTCCCAGAACTTTACAGACTTTGCCACTTCCATTAAATTTTTCAGATCCTGTTTTTCCGGCCAGATTTCACAGTAATCCCGGAAGTCTTTGCGAGGTTTTCTTCGGTTGTCCCGGTATTCCTTCAGCTTTTTAGGAAGCCAAATGGTAAAGATCTCTATGTATCGTGTAGCCAGCATTTTACCTCTTTTTATACCAGTGTCATCAATATCAGGAATGTTATATAGTTTTTCGACAAATTTCATGATCTGCTTATATTCCGGCTCAGTCAAATTGTAAGTTTCTGAATTGAACCAAAGTGGAATATAGTTGTGCGCTTTAATACATAAAGCGTCACGTTCTCCGGAACAGACAAAAGCCTCCGGGAGTTTTTTTTCTTTGTACTCGCCTTCAGGATTAGAATCTTTCCAAATCTTTTCCTCCTGGTCGTTGTACTGTTTATGCAGGAGCTTGAGTTCCTCAAGTCCATTAATGTACTTTTGTGGTTTTTCAAATTGGTAAAAAAAGCGATATGCTTTATCTGGGTTTAAGGGTTGATATATTTTGTAGAAGAAACCGTCTTTTGTTTCGCATACGCATTTTCTCATGAAGATGGGATATGTGTCAGTGCTGCTCACAGTCGTTGTGATCAGTCCGGACCCGTCTTTTGCCTTATTGGTTTTCTGGTAATACTCCAGGCTGATCCAGCCGAGTAGTTCACAATGTTCGTCCTTAACTCGCGGCCCCAAAAGTTTCAGTTCTGCATCGCTAAAATTCTTTGCTTTGAAAAGAAACTGCCCGTCGATCTCGCCTTCTTTGGCCGGACGTCTGTCGAACTTGGCCCGGTTTTTTTCAAATGTGACAACATCACCGGAAACATCAAATTCTTTGGCAAGCCAATAAATAGCCTCATTAAATTTCAATCCCTTTTCCTGCATACAGATGTCGATGGGTGAAAGAGCTGTGTCGCTTTGACCAAAATCTGTTACTCTCCAGATACCTTTGATTTCTTTGACAAAGGCGGATGGCGTATCATCACTGTCACGGATTTTGAATGGTGTATTTTTTTTGTCTACAACCTCCCGTGCTTGAGGGTAAAAATAGAGTATGATGTCTAAACCATTGCTGGTTTTATCATAGATGTCTTTCGTAGTAATCATGAGCGTGTAAAAATTTCGTAATCAATAGAATGGGATAATAGCTGCAAGAAAGAACGTTCGTCCTTACTATACAAAGACTGAACGTTTGAATGCGTTTGGGCTACCATCGAAATAACGTATGCTTCAAAAGGGGTAAGGTCGTGGATTGCGACCTTACCTGTTTTATCTTTTTCTATATACATAGTTATTCCTTTAATGAATTTATCTGTTCGTCAATGCTAGCAATACGTTTTTCCCTTTTCTGTTTTCGGATCTTCTGAGTTTCTTCAGTCTGATCAGGATATACTGTACCTGCAAAATGAAGGAATACTTCTGCTTCGGCCCGTCTCCACAATTGATTATTTAACCCGTAATTTGAAAGGGTGACTTTTATAAATAGCATGGTGATTTTGAACCGCACCTTTTCGTTAAGAGATTGAATTACTTTTAGGACTCGTTCAACTCCTTGTTTCTCGGCATGGTCAAGACGTAAGTTAGGCAGGATCCGGTGGTATTCGGATTCTCCAATCTGTTTCAGCATTGCGTAGCATAGAATATCATTCTGCAAAGGAGTGAGCTTCTGTTTATCAGGTAAAGGGAAAAGGTTAAATACTTGTTTCAGATCATCAAATGTATTGATTAACTCAAGTTCAAATTCTCTATCCTTTTTCTTAAGTAACTCTTTGACTGTTTCCTCATGGGAATTGGCAAAGTTCAGGTCTTTTTGTTTTTGTCTGACATAATATGCAGTATCGAGATTGTCTTTATGAACATTTACTGCAGGGACATATCCCTGTTCTGGTAATTTCTCGTATCGATCTAAACGCTTTTGATAATTGGTAAGCCTTTTGTCATAATTTTCATCTGCTTCATTGTTATAACGTTCCGGGTAGGTCGGTGGATATTCTATATCATAGAAATCAGCATCAAAAACAGGAATGCCAGTTGCTTTAATAGATTCAGATAAAACATTGTCTTTTTCATAACTATGTTGGAAAAATACACATTTGATTCCGTCATTTTCATACTCGTTGCTGATTTTCAACGCTTTTTTGTTAATGCGGCCATATTCTTAGCCTCAAAACAGAATTTGTTAGTGCATTTTTCTTCATCACAAAATAGGTCGAAGTACCGACTGTTAAAGGAACATTTCTCACAGTCTAAAGTTGAAAATAAAGCATTTTCAAAATCTATTGATATGTTATTGATTCTCTTGACAAGTTCTTTACTGGTAATAGTGATCCAACTGCTCCAGTTCTCTTCCTGGTAGTGTGAGTTGTATAGATCCTCTTGAATTTTGGCATCTAATTTGCACAATTCCAGGCCATGAGAGATAGGTATCTGATCTTTTTCAATAAGTACTCGAAACTCGTCGATCAGGTCATTTAAACGTAATCTGTTCCGTATATACATTTCACTCTTTCCAAACCTGGCAGCTAGTTCCGGAATAGTTATTTTACGTCGTTTAATCAATTGTAAGAATGCAACAGCTTCTTCCATAGGGGAGATATCCCGACGTTGAAGGTTTTCTGTGATCATGATATCGAGTGCTTCATCATCCGTCAGATCTCGGATCATGGCCGGTATCGTTGATTGTTGCGCAATCATGGATGAACGGTAACGACGTTCTCCGCAGACGATTTCATACTTACCTTCATGTATCTTGGATGGGCGGACCATTATCGGCTCGATCACGCCTTGAATGGCTATGGATTTAGCCAGTTCCATAAGGCTTTCTTCGATGAAAACTGTTCGATGATTCATCGGACTAGGATGGATCTCTGTAATGTCAATAATATTAATTCCTAGCATAGTGTGTAATTTTTTATCTTTGTACAGCAATCGGTTATTACTCCTATAAGTTCAGTGCATAGTTCTTAGCGAACCTCTGCTGGAAGCTGAATACCGATTGCTTCATTTCTATTTAATGATTCAGTTTATTCAATAGCATATCAGCAAGTTCCTGTGTTTTTTGCTCCGTCTCCTGCTCTTGAACCTCGCAAATAAATCTCTTAATTGAAAATACATTACCAGGCAGGATAGTGCCTTCGATGATGTATGTCTTACCGCTTGGATCGGTTTCTTTTACAAACTTTGTTTTCATGACTTATTTATTTCTTAGATTTACGCTAATCATTGTAATTTTGTTCCTCATAAACATTCGTTGTATTTAGAACATTTGCACTATCCTTAGTTTTTCCATCTCGAATGAAAAATTTTTCAGATATAAGTGTTTTATATTCTGATTCAGGAATATACATTGTGTGACAAACCCCGTTGAAATATAAATTACATCGCATTAAAGTTGTATTTTTCAACTTCCCTTTTACATCTATTTGCAATATTCTTTTCTCCATCTTTCAATAATTTTTAATTGTTAATACTCTAACTCCACGCGGTCCTTTGGTTGCTGGATCAGATTTAATTTCTTTGTATGCACAATGAGAACATAGTGTTTCTGTTTCATCAATCCACCAACAGTTACCATGTGTAGGATTAGAACAGGCGTTATCCATAGTACAACCACACATACGACAAATTCCTTTTTGTGGTTCCATCCTGAAGAGGCCGGCATTAAAATATTCACAAATACGAGTGATAGATGTATGTACCTGTTCCTCTTCTGTAAGGTTTTTAAAAAGAAGTTCAGCTTTTTCGTAATCAGTCATCTTCTCGATCATCTCATTTTGTTCTTCAGTAAAGTCAAAAATGACTGCTTCACAGTATGTAACTGGGTATAGAATAGTTCTAATCATAATGTTTTGTTTTTATTAATACTGTTGTTGTTTTGTTCACCTTGATTGGTGTTAACTTCTTTTCCCGTTGTATTTGCTTCCGAATGATCTCATCTAACCCGGAAGCATTAGTTGTAGTGTCTGGCTTTATTTGCCGGTTGATCCGTTTCGCACTCATACTCTAATTTTGCGAAGGATTGTTTTTGAGATCTCTGATCTTTTCTCTTTCCTTTAAAGATTCAACCGTTTCTATTGCGGCTATTGCTAAGTATTCTAATATTTCAGCTTTGGAAAGGCTGTCTTTATTTTCCTTCTCTAATCGTTTTTCTATTTTAGCGGCGAAGGATCCGCCTAGCATGAGAATAAATAAATCGTGCATAGTTGTAATTGTTTAATGTGTTAATCTTTTATTCTATTTCTATATTCAATTCTGCAACGTCTTCCTGCCCTGTATCGGCAGAAGTCTTTTGAGTAGTGAATTTCTCCACCTATAAAGACCATTAAGAGTACGGAAGCTATGGCTGATCGAACCGCAGGTGATAAGTCAAATGAAATATTATAGTGCGTACAAAACCACCAAGCAGAAAGCTCATTGATTTTAGTACATCCAGTTTTTTTGAAAATCCTTTGTTTTACATTATCTACAGTTTTGTATGCTATATGAAGAGCGTAAGCTGCTTCTTTGAAAGATGCGCCCCAGGCAATCCGTTCTGCTACCTGTCTTTCACGTTTTGTTAATTGTGCATCTTTGTTCATTGTTAATCGCTTCTGTAATTTCCCAAATCTCAGTACTCTCCGTAATCCCATATTTCGCGAATATCTTTTCTACAGCTTCTTTTTGATGTGCTGCAATATTCGGTATACACTTTCGCTTTCGATAATAATATTGGGAAGTACGACACCCAAGTACATTCATCAGGTCTGCTTTGAGCTTGTTGTAATTCTCTTTTACAACCTTTTGCGTTCCAGGAAGGAACGAATAGTTTAACTTCTTTTGTTTCATGTGTTTATAATGTTTATAGGGTGTTTACCCTATTGTTTGTGTAACTGAAAATGTCTACCTTTGGAAACATATTTGTTTCCGATTGGTGCAAATATCATGCATATTATTGGTTAAACCAAATATTTTATTGAATATTTTATGGATGATTGTAATAATATTTTTGATAGAATACAATATATTATTGACAGAGAGGGGCTTAATATATCTTCTTTCTCTAAAGAAATTGGCGTTGTAGATCAGACGGTTCGTAATATTTTGAAGAAGAGAGGTAGTAAGCCTGGTTTCGATGTCTTATCCAAAATAATTCAAAGATTTACATGGGTGGATGCTCGATGGCTTATGACCGGTATTCAACAAGAAACAAAAGAAACCAATAAAATTATTGCTGAAAGTGCTGGTTTTGACGAATCATTTTATAAACAGATGGTTTTCAGCCAACAAAAAACAATTGAAAATTTATCAGAAATTATTCGGGATGCTAAAAAAGAAATTGTCCCAAAGGACACACTTGCAATATGTGCAAGTGCAGAATGAAATTTGGATTTAAAGAGTATAAATATTAATTATAAATTGGCCTTAAAACAGAATTAAGCAGACGTTGAATTACCTACATTGTAGGTAATTAGTAGGTAATTTCAATTGTAAACATTTGAGTATCAATTGTGTTCCTTCTCCAAGTGGGACCACGTTGAAAAAGCAATTGCATAATTTGCAATTGCTTTTTTTATACCTTGTGATATTTTGCGACTTAATAATTGTTGAATAATATGCTTTGAAAAAATTGATTTTAGACCCTAACCTATATTTTTCTTAGAATTTGATTTTACTAGTATTAAATATAAAAAGTTATATGGAAACAAAGAAAGAAACTTCAATTGATTATTTTGTTGCGATACCTGCATTTCTGTCTATGTTGGTAATGTTAAATTATTACTTCTCTTTTTTTGTAATATCTCGAATTTTGAGAAGTTATGATATAGATGCTTATAGTATATTATCAATAGAAGATGTTCTATTTCCGATGGCATCTGTCAATGAAGCAGCTTTTCTGTCTATGTTTCTATTAATCGCTTCTTTGCTTGTATTGTCGTACTTTATAAATCAGGTTTATGATCAAAAGAAAGAAAAGATAAAAGACATATTGGGTAAATATATAAACCTTTTTACCTTAAAAAGTTGGTGTCTTATTGGTATTATATTACTCCTAGTGATAGGTATATTGTTTTTTTTATCACAAGGTATATATCTTATAATACTCGTATTTGCAGTGTTAATATTTAAGTTCTCAAATATTCTTAGCTTAAGAAATTGTGTAATATTATTTGGTATATTTGTGTGTTCTTTACATTTGTTCTATGATTTTATTTTAAGGGCTAGTATTCAAAAGGAAAATAAACAATCTTCTACGGTGATAATAGAAATGCATGATAATAAGTTGTTTAAGGTGAGTGGCGATTTACAGATTGTTTTTTGGGGAGCAAAATATGTAATACTAAGAAATTCGAAGTCTGATCAAGTAGAATTGATTCCAACTAGTGAAATAAAACATACTATGATCAGAAGTATTGAGTGAATTTTTTATAATGTTACTACAGAAATACAAGTAAAGCTATATCATAAAACAAGAGATACGATATAATGATATTTTGCTCCTTTTATGATTTTCGGTTCTAGTGTAGATTAATTTACATATTTTGAATTTTGTTGAAAATGCAGAATTCTAAATTGTTTCTTATAAAAAGATTTAGTCTAGAATTCTGCGTTTGATAAAAATATCTTAGAAACCATTTACCGCTTCAGCAGATGCGCCGGCTTCTGTCGGCCATCCGGGGTTTTGGTATAATGGTGAGATGGTATAGTCTATATTTCCACTGTTACCCGAAGATGTTATGTTGAACTGGCTCATTCCGATGGGAGATAGATAATAGGCTGCCATCCAGCCGTAACCATTATACAAATTGTTATTCTCTTTTACAATCTGATAGGGTCTTAAATAATAACTGTTTGCCGGACTCGATACATTGGCCTCTTTAGAACTACCATCTCCGCCAGTATATTTTAATAATGACTGTCCGGATTCGTCCACATACCAGTTTTGCATTTCTCCCCATAATTTAAATCCTTCTACGATATATTTCTGGTTAATCAGTTGATCCATTGATCGCCATCTTCTCAGATCATCCCACCTGAAACCTTCTGACATCAGTTCACATGCTCTTTCTCTACGAATGTTATACATGGTGGCATCTATTAGCTGACCGGCAGTATATGCAGAGAGCAAGTGAGATTCTTTTCCCATATCTGTAACCTGGATTGTTTTGCGGAAATCTGTATCAATACCTGCACGTTCCCGGAGTGCTTTCCAGTATTTTTCTGCTGTTCCGTCTATGTTTCCATTTTTTATATAGGAAGCCTCTATATAATTCAGATATGCTTCTGCAGCCCTGTATTCAATAACGCCAGATTCCTGTACCGGACCGGTCTTATCGTCGACAGACATTGTCAGACCTTTCTTTATATCATATCCTGTTACTGATTTATATTCTGCGGTTGTCAGGATCATTGGAGCTGGTAATAAGGCCTTGCTTCCATCTGATTTTATGGAAAGTTCTTCATCCTTGATTTTGAGGAATTGAACTAACCGGTTATCTCTGTTTTGTTTGACATTTTTCAGATTTTCATCTCCGGCATATAAGGAAGAAGCATAGGTTGGCATTCCATCCTTCATCAGGAAGCTATTGATATAACCTTTGGTATATCCACTTCCTGATCCGCCTTTGCTATGAGCAAATCCATATCCCAGCCCTCCGCCGATTAAGTTGGTAGCACTCCAAAACAGAACTTCCGGATACACTGATAAATCTTTATCTGTGTACATTTGTACATATGGATTATTACTAAACGAATAATCTGTTTGCGTATTTTCGGTTAATGGAATACGATCGGCTATCTCTTTGGATGCTTCCATACATTCTGTGAGGAAGAAATTTATTTCGTTATCTATATCGATACTGAAATTTGAGTTATAGTCTTTTGATACTCCCGGCCAGCCGTTTCCTCCTGGAACAAAAGCAGTCCCTTTGAAATTTTTCAGCCATGACCCTATATACAAAGCAGCACGCGATTTGAAAAGTAATGCTGCATCTTTGGTCAATCGGTTACGTTTTATATCGTCGGAAGCGGGAGATGACATTAGTATGATAGCTGAATCCAGATCATTCAGGATAAAGCGTCCGACCTCATTCATCGGACGGCGTTCATTAGCTTTCACCAATGCTTCTTTATCTGCAATGTTTATGTTGGTTTTAATGATGGGGAAATCGCCAAATTTTTTAAGTTTTTCAAAATATGCCCTGGCTCTTAACATATACATTTCCCCGATATAGTGTTCTATATCCGTTCTGCTTCCGGATATTTGATTTGCTTGGTATTTGGGCATTGCATGGTCAAAGAAATAATTTATGTTGTATATTTCTGCGAATTCCCATTCGCCGTCACCATCGCTTACTTTAAGAATACCTGGAACCCACCTGTCCTGATCACCTTCCGTGGCAACCTGCACATCGGTATTGTTATCCAATTTGAAAACTCCTAGTCCATAACCATCTTTATTATTTGAGTTAAAAGTATAATTGTCATTTAACTTATAAGCATAACAGGTAATTGCATAAGTCCCCAATTGTTCTGAAGTTGAGAAATAAACTTCAGGAGTGATCTTATCAAGAGGCTCACGATCGAGAAAATCGTTACATGATATGAGAGAAAGAGCCGTTGCTAATATATAATAGACTTTTTTCATATTGATTCTATATTAAAGTATCTGTAATTATAGTGTAACACTTAATCCACATGAGATCGTAGTTTTCAACGGGGACGCTTTTCCTGAACCGGCAGCGTATCCGTCTAATACTTCCGGATCGTAGGCGTCAGCTTTTAATCCGCTGATCGTAAATATATTATCGGCAGATAAGAAGATTCTCAGATTACTTACTTTAATTTTGTTTATAACCTGAAGTGGAAGTGTGTATCCGATTTGCATATTTTTCAAGCGGATATAGGCCGCATTTTGTAAATACAGGGTACTGATTTCTTTGTTTTTTTTATCTCCGCTTAAAAGTGGGCGTGGAAGATAGCCGTTGACATTGGGACCAAAATAACTATCTGTATCCGCAGCACGGAAATAATCTTGTGTTTCTTTCAATGCTGTTGATTGCCAGTACCCATTGTCGGCTCCCCAGAAATAAAGTCCGGTCAACCATACATCTCTTTTCATCGTTCCCTGAAAGAACAGACTTATGTCAAATCCTTTATAGGCAGCGTTCAAGGTTAGACCGAAATTGTAACGTGGAGTTGTATTTCCAATAATTTTTTTATCTCCGGAATCGCCTACGACTCCTTTTCCTCCATCGATTTTTCCATCTCCGTTGAGATCGGCATACATAACATCACCGGCAGCCCAGTTAGAACCTAGTGCATCCTGTCCTCCGTTAGGCAGACTGGCTAAATGTTTTTTCATTTGTTCCTCAGTGCGTGCCAGATCAATTGTTTCGTATCCCCAGATATCTCCGAGCATAGCATCTTCATAATAACGAACTTTGTTGTCACTGTCAAAGATCGTTTTAGTCGTATTGGGATATTTGAGAATCTTTGATCGATTATCGGACAGAACCAATGTGGCACCATAACTAAAACCAGAATTCAAAACATCCCGCCAATTTAAACTGAGTTCCCATCCTGTTGTTCTCATTTTAGCATTATTGGTATAAGGAGGAGTAACACCGGCAGTGTTTGGCAACTCTTCACCCGGAGCAACCATATCATTGGTTGTTCGCCAGAAATAATCGAATGTTCCGGTCAATCGGTTATTGAGCATTCCTAAATCCAAACCGAGGTCATAAGATGTAACTGTTTCCCATGTGAGTAACGGTGATATGGGCTTGGCTGGTTCTGCTTTATTGGGCTTTTGATTATTCAATAACCAGCCGCCAGTACCCATTCCTAATATCATTGACGAATAGAATGGATAAATCTCTTCTGTCGCTTGGTTTCCCAGGTTACCGTAAGAGCCTCTTATTTTAAGAGTATTGACCCAATCCTGATTTTCTGTCATAAATGATTCATGAGCCAGATTCCAGGCAACGGAAACAGAAGGGAAGCTGTTCCAGCGTTGTTCCCGGTTGAAACGTGAACTTCCATCATACCGGTAATTGACTTCAGCCAAATATCTGCCTTTGTAACTGTAGTTCAGACGTCCGAAGAAACCGACGGTAGCCCATTCGTTCAGGTCGCTTCCCATTTCGTATGCAGTACTGGAAGTTGTGTTTCCTAATGACGGGATTTCAGGAGAAATAATTCCGTCCCTTTGGGCATAAATTCGTTTGTACTGGTTTAATTCTGCCTGGAATCCGGCCATCACGGTAAAAGAATGTCCGTTTTCCAGCTCTTTACTGTATTGAGTATATACGTTCGGATTAAAATAGTTTGTCCGTAATGCTTCTTCTTTCACAAAAGACCGTCCTCCATAACCGTCGTCGCGGGCCATAGCAAAATAGGAACCGTCCTCTTTTTTTTCCATGATGAGTTGAACATCTGTATGCTTTTCCGTTCTGTCGATACGATAATTGGCTTCTGCTATTATCTGCCAATCCTTTAATGGTTTAACAACTAACTGTAGTTGTTGGTACAACACGTCCAGGTCTTCGAAATACATACCTCCGTGATCCATCTCATTTAATTGCGATTCTTTATTGAAGATACCATCTGGAGTATATACCGGATTGGAAGGGCGCCGGCGTGGCATACTGTGATAATATACCTGGTTCATCTGGTAAGAAGGAGCCTGATAATCTTTGCGTGAGAATTTAACATTTGCATTAATGTCCAACCAGTCAAAAGGTTTAGCATTTATTTTTGCATTGAATGCATACCTTTTGTAGCCTTCATTTCCATAATTCTGGTCACTACCTAAATTTTGGAAATTGCCGGAGATATAATAGTTTACTTTATTACCTCCTCCGCTGATACTTATATTATGTTCTTGAGAGAAACTCCAATCTTTGTAATAAACTCCAAACCATTCTGTATTTCCCCAGGAGTCCAGGTTCTTTTTCCAGATGCCGTTGGAGTCATATTCTGTGGCATAGTCAATTTCTCCGGCGATGAATTGTCTTGTTTTTTCCATAACATCTGAAGTGTATTGTGCTCCGAGACCAGCGTTAGCTGCCGCTTCATTGAAATAGGTATTGAACTCATAACCGTTCAGAAAGGAGGGTAGTTTAGTAGGGGTAGACCAACGCAAATTGTTATTGTAATTTACTGTAGTTTTACCTTCTTCCCCTTTCTTTGTGGTGATCAGGATAACACCGAATGCAGCTCTCGAGCCATAGATCGCTGAGGCACCGGCATCTTTCAATACAGAAATACTTTCAATGTCCTGTGTGTTGATTAAGTTCATATCGCCTTCAATCCCGTCAATCAGTATGAGGGGGGATGATTTGGATCCTTCTCCGATACTGCCGGTTCCCCGGATATTGATGGAAGGAGCTTCATTGAGGGCTCCTCCTTTATCGGAGGCAATGATATTTAATCCTGGAGAAATTCCTTGCAGCGCTTGTGAGACATTAGCTACCGGTCGGTTTGCTAATGCTTTTGAATCGACAGTTGCGACGGCTGCTGTGAGGTTGGATTTTTTCTGTGTACCAAAAGCTACAACGACGACTTCATCGATTGCTTGTGTATCTTCTGATAAATTAATTGCCAGAATAGATTGATTGCTGCTAACCGTGATATCCTTGGTATTATAACCGATATAAGATACCTGTAATAAGGCTCCGGGCGTTATTTCTAAAGAAAATTTGCCATTCAAATCGGTGATAGTTCCGTTTGTTGTTCCTTTCTCAACTACGTTTGCTCCGATGATAGGTTCACCACTGGCATCAGTCACAGTTCCTTCTACCAGTTTCTTCTGCTGATTTACCGATGCTTTTTCTGCAACGGTAGAGACCACAATATAAGATCCCTCTTTTACGTAGCTTAATCCTATTTCCTTAAATAAATTATCTAAGACCTGATTAACAGGTTGGTTTACTGCGTTTACACCAACGTTCTGACTTGTATTTACATTTATATTATATACAAATAAATAATCAGTTTGTTTTTCTATCGTATTCAGTACTTCTTTTAAAGAAGTATTGGTGGCCTGGACAGTGACTCGTGCATTTTGTGAGTTTGAATTGACAGCATGTAATGAAAATATCAATACAAATGCTAAAAATGAGGTTATTCTCATAATTCTGAAAAAATGTTTATGTCGTGATTTTTTTAGATAATAGGGTCCCGACAAAGATACTTTATTCATAACTTTGTAATTGTTAGAGATTAATACAGTTGTTAATAATTGTGTTAGTCATGAAGCGATAGATGTTCCCGCATTTATCGCTTTTTCTTTATGAGCTATTTCATAGGCAATATGATTTAAAGGTTCAACATATTATTTTATATAGATAATCGTATTATTTTCATTTCGCTGGAAACGGAACTTGACATCTCGTTGTAAAACTTGTAATATAAAGTCTACACCGTCTGAAATCCTAAATTTGCCACTACAAATATAGTTATCCAGGTTCTTATTTTCGTTTATGATCTGTATATCGTATGTCTTTTCGAATTCTTTCATCAGGTCATTAAACGCGATGTGTTCAAAACAAAGTAATCCGTCTCTCCAGCGATAAATATCATAATTCTGTATCTTTTCAACAACCAGTTGTCCATTTATAGAATTAGCTTTTTGTTGAGGATGTAACAAGGTTATATTTGAAGGTTCTGTCTTGTCTGAAATCTGTATGGAACCTTCCATTAATGCTGCTGAAAATAGGGGAGTATCATTATATGCTTCGACATTGAATTTAGTACCTAATACTTGTATGTCATATTTATCGGTTTGTACAACAAATGGTCTTTTAAGGTCTTTAGTTACTTCAAAATAACCTTCTCCATCAAGTGTTACTTCCCGCTTGCCTTTTGTGAAAGAGGCTGGGTATCTCATTTTAGAACCGGAATTAAGCCACACATTTGTCCCGTCCGACAATAAAAGATTCACTCTTTGTCCGGTCGGTACTATAATTGTGTTCATTTCAAAATTCTTCTCCGGTTTTGTTATATAATAGACTTGCAAACCACACATGATAAGTAGGAGAACAACTGCTGCATATTTGATTAGGTTGTTTAACAGATATCCTTTTCCAGAAGAATGCGGCGTACTGTTTCTCTTGTTCTGAACAAGCAGCAGGTCAAAGTACTTACGTTCTTTTATGTATTCCTGCATGTTTTCTTCAGAAGCTTCCGTCCAGTCGCAAACCTCTTCTTCTTCTTCAAGAGATGCTTTTCCTTCGAAAAAACGATATAGTATTTTTCTTTCCATATATAGTAAGCACATAAGTGAAATGTATCCCTAATGGAAAAACTTACTTTTTTCAATAAAAACAAGGTCGTTGTTAATTAATTCAGGAAGATAAGAAAGAACGGGAGATAATCTTTTAATCTTTTTCTTAATACACCGAGGGCTTTGGATATATGGAATTCAATGCTTTTGGTCGATAAGTCGAGATGTTCGGCAATCTCTTTGTGAGATTTATTTTCATACCGGCTCATAATAAAGATAGTGCGTGTCTTTTCGGGTAGACTTTCCAATGTCTCGTCTATCAGGCGTTGTGCTTCCGAACTGAATAGTTCTTCCGGATCGCAAGCTTCCAGTGTAGTGATTTTTAGTCTCCTGACTCTGTCCATGTGGGTCCAGAGATTCTGTTCGATGTCTTCCCGGATTCGTTGATTACGTAGGTAGTTGAGGCTTTTATGTTTGACTACTTCCATGATATAAGCCGGGATATTCGAATTGGAGCTGAGAGAATGCCGGTTTTCCCAATAATATACCAGACTGTCGACCACTATATCTTCGGCGGTATCTTCATCCTGAATATAAGTGTTAGCAAAACGGATGAAAATTCCCTGATAGTTCGAAAACAGTTTGTTAAATTCCTTTATCTCTGAAAGATTCTCCATATCGAATGATTGATAGGGTAAAGATAAATAAAAATCGGGAATAACAACATTTGTCAAAATGATAATTTAGTATAGGTCTGCCTGTGCTGTATGGGGGAGGGATAGGGTGTGTTTTCGTAGAGGCTATTCTAAATGAATGATTGATTTGCATGTTGATATGTTGATGTGCTTTTGGAAATTAAACTGAAATAGATATATAGTGAATAGGGATGTTTGTCTTAAAAAAGCGTTTATATTCGTATATTATGATACTTTGACCTTGATTGCTTTTTTACTCTTTACAGAGGTGTAAATATGCTGCTTAACATATAAAACAATGTATTTCGAGATGCTTCTCTTGGAAAATTCACTCTTATTAACATACTTTTTCCACTGTAATAGAACTTCAATTCATTTAAAAGGAATTTTTTTTCGTTTTAAATGAGTTACAAATTTGTTTTAAATGAGTTGCCCAAGTTCTTTCATTTGAGTATTGTGTTAAAATATGTATTTTATGTTTCTCTGGAAGCTATTAAATATCATATATGCTTGTTATTATCCGGTGCTTATTTCTGTCAAAAAGTTTTCATATATCCGTAAAGTGGATCTTTTTGTTATTTGTGCGTGGCTAAAAATAAAAGCTGTTGGCTGGAACAGAAATGAGCGGATTCCGGATGTGCTTGAGTTTTGCCAGAAGAAACCCGGAATCCGCTCGTTTTTAAGTGAATATATTTAGTTTTCGTTGAAATTAATACTTACATGCTTGTTTTCATAATGGATCAGTTTTTCCTGAACGGAGATATTCTGTCCGTTATCTGTTGGCATATAAAGTCTTACCCGGAAACTTCTTTGGGGGTATTCGATAAATTTACCTTCTTTGTCACAGATATTTAATTGCCTGTTTTGATCGTCCCATTGGAACCGGATCAGAGAATAAATGCCGTTTTCATAAGCATATGTCTTGTTGTCATCTTCGTAAAGTTCAAATTCGGCATCTGCTCCGCCGTAAATCCTTATTTCCAGTTCTTCCTCTTTTTGTTCGCCGACATATTGAACTACTTTGTTTATCGGAAGGATGGAACCGGACTTTACAAATACGGGGATGATATCCAATGGAGTCTGATATGAAATAGTTTGACCTCCTTTATAGAATTGCTGATTATAGAAGTCAAACCAGTATTTTCCTGCGTGGCCGGGCAAATAAACAGATTCTTCGGCGTCCGGATTGCTGATGATTCCCTCTGGCGTGTAGTACATCGGTTTCGTTATGGGTTTAACCAGTAATGAAGGGCCGAACATATAGGCATCTGCCATATTGTGTACTTTCTGATCATTGGGGAAGTCCATGACCAGCCCATGCATCATCAATTTGGAATCTGTTGTTACCTGCCAAGCTGATGAATAGATGTAAGAGAGCAGGCTGTATCTCAGGTTGATCATCTTTAATAATCCTTCATAAAAAGGATCGCCCGGTTCACCGAATTGCCATACTTCACGGGGTACATTACTGCCGTGGGCACGGAAAATAGGAGAGAATACTCCCTGCTGGAACCATCTTAGATAGAGTTCTTTATAAGAAGGATCGGCAAGACCTTTGGTGAACCGGCTGCCCCTTGTCGTAACGAAAAAGCCGCCGATATCGGTAGTCCAGTAAGGTATTCCGCTCATACACAGGTTTAATCCGGCCGGAAGTTGTTTCCGGAATACTTCCCATGAAGCGGTGATGTCTCCGGACCAGACGGCAGTCGCATATTGCTGTTGTCCGGCAAATGCGGAACGGGTTAATATGGTAACGCGCTTATCACTCTGTTTACGCAGGTTTTCGTACATGACTTTCGATAAGAAGAGGGAGTAAACATTCAGGTAACGGTCGAATGAACCGATGTGAGTCTGACCGGCCGATTTCGTTTTTTCTTCCTGTTTGTCCTGTGTGAAACCTTCACGGAAAGAAGGTTCGGTCGCATCCATCCACCAAGAGTCGACACCTGTGCGATATAATCCTTTATAAAGATGATCCCAGAAAAGTTGCCGGGCTTGCGGATTGTATATATCCATGACTTTATAGTCTGCCCAGGTCGGTTCATCGAATAATGCTCCGATCTTTTCCAAATCTTTGTATATATCAGTCTTTTTCCCGAATCCCGGCCATACGGAAAGCATCAGGCTCACGTTGTAACGGTCATGCAGCTGGCGGATCACTTCGGTGGGATGGTTGAAGTGGGTTGTATCAAATTTCAGGCTGTTCCAATGTTCGCGGTCACCCCAGTATTCCCAGTCTTGTACGATATTATCGAGCGGTATCTGCCGTTTACGGTATTCTTTTACGACATCAGTCAACTCATCGAACGATTTGTAGCGTTCTTTGGACTGCCAGTATCCGAAAGCCGATTTAGGGAACATAGGAACTTTTCCCGTCAGTTGATGATAGCCGGCAACTACCTCATGCATGTCGTTGCCGTAGATAAAATAGTAGTCGATGCCATCGGCCACTTCCGACCAGAAAGAGGCTCCCTTTTCATTATCTTCAAATAATGTTTTGGAATAATTATCCCATAAAATGCCGTATGGTTGTGTGGACAGCAGGAACGGGTTAACAATCTCCATGTTGGCCTGTACCAGTTTGGCTTTCTTTCCCCGGTAGTTCATGATACCTTCCTGGTATTGGCCTAAGCCGTATAAGGCTTCATCTGCCTGTAACCTGAATGTTTGTTTCACTTGCCATACCGTTTCACCGGCTATATTCTTTTGTTCGAAAGTGCGTGCCTGTTCCTGAAGGATTTTTTCCCCGCTTTTCGAATCCGTGAAACAGATGTTTTTATTGGAATAGGAATATGTAGCTGTGACGGAAGATGTTTTCAGTGCGATGAAATCATCTCCTTTCTGAACCTGACAGTCAGAAATGGGACCTGATATTTCCGGTATGATTAACGATTTACCCGGCTGCGAACCTACGGGTACTACTTGCACATGGATAACTTTATCCTGCGGAGAGGAAACAGATATTTTCAGGGAATCATCTACAATGCTGAATCCTTTATCAATATTTCCGGCCTGGGATAAAGTAATATGTAGCAGGCTGATTGCTATGATGAGTACTTTGTTCATATTTTTATTTATGTATAAAATGGGTAGTAAAAGTGATAGATGGCACGCAGATAACATGAATTGATCAGTGTTATCTGTGTGCCATTTCTGGTTTTTGTCACAGTCTCATATTAGTATCCTGTATTCTGGTCCAGATTCGGATTGGAGGCCAGTACAGAAGTCGGGATAGGGAATATCCTCCTGTATTCTTCTCCTTTTGTAGATGGTTTAAAGAGCATAGGATCTTCAAACTTCCCGAAACGGATCATGTCGACACGGCGATGCATTTCCCAAATCAGTTCACGCCCCCGTTCTTCGTATAAGGATTCCAGATTTAAAGTTGAGGTGGTAAACAGCATTTCCGGGTTATTCGGGAATGCTCTGTTTCTGATCTGGTTCATTAATTCGACAGCTGTAGCTATGTCTTTTCCCTGACGGAGCAATGCTTCGGCTTTCATCATCAGTACATCTGCATAACGGAACACGACAAAATCATTATTAGCCCAACCTCCGATAGCATCTTTATCCGGATAGTATTTGATACAACGTGCTCCGACCAGACGACCTTTATCATCAGCTCCACCTACATCGAAGGCGTCGAAACCATAAGGATCCAGGACAACATTCACCCCATTGTAGATCATCGGATTTCCGGATGCATCATATTGCTGCCCGTACAGGAATATCTTTTTCCGGATATCGTCATCCGTATAAAAGTCGAAGAAGTCCGGAGCAACACACCAGCCATTGTAAGGAGCCTGTGACAGCGAGAATGTTTTCTGGTGACTGAAATGTAACGTACGGAGGAACCAACGGTTTCCTTTCGCTTTGTTGGCATCGAAAGGAACGGAGAAGATAGGCTCTTTATCTTTGGCTCCGTTATCCGGTTTGAACATATCGAAGTAATCGCCGAGTTGATATTGGTTCAATGCAATTACTTTGTCACAATAATATTCGGCTTTTTCCCATTGCGGCTTGCCGGTATATACCTCGGCATTCAGATATAATTTGGCCGCCAGGGTATACGCCATTCCCTGTGTGGGGCGGCCGTATGTTTTATTGTTGGCCTCATTACTCAGATATTCGGTATTCTCTTCCAGGTCTTTTGCGATGAAATCGAATACTTCCTGACGGGTATTGGCAGACGGCGCTTCTACGCTTTGGTCGAATTTTGTTACGATGGGGACTCCTCCGAAAGTATCCATCATATAAAAATAGAACCAGGCTCTCATTACTTTAATCTCTGCGATCGTCTGTGCTTTCCCGTCATTATCCGGCAGCGCTTCAAACTGGCTCAATACCTGGTTACAGGTTCCGATTCCGCTGAAACCGGAATCCCATGCATTCTTTATCAGGATATGTGAAGGAGTCCAGATGTGATAATGCATATCTACATAACGCCCTCCGTCATACCAGTCGCCGCCACGGGTAGGGACAAAGATTTCGTCTGTTCCCATCTCTTGCAATTCGTATAGGTTGTTATCGAAAAGTTTCTGTGCTGCCACATAAATGGGACCTGTCATAGATGCATATTGTTCGGGTGAAGAAGGAAAGTTCTCATCTGTATAAGATGAGTAGACCTTTTCGTCCAGATTAGTACATCCTGTAAAATTTAAAGCGAATGCCAGTGCTCCGGCAATATATAGGCAATTTAGTTTCATAATGAACGATTTCATATGGTTAGACAATATTAAAAACTGATGTTCACACCCAACAGGAAGGAACGTGTCTTCGGATAATAATTACGGTTGTCGATACCCGGGGCCAGACCACTCAGGCTTACTTCAGGGTCTACACCTGTGTATTTGGTGATCGTAAACAGGTTTTGTCCCGTTACATAAAGACGTAATTGACCGATCTCTTTGACTTTTTCCATATTGAACTGATATCCTAATGTCAGGTTATCCAGCTTCAGGAAAGAACCATTCTCCAACCAGCGGCTCGATGGTTGAGGGGCTTCCATAATGCCATCTTCGACAGCTTCATGCGAGATGTTGCAGGTCGCGGCCTGATTCAACCTGGACAGATCGGCACGGCTGGCGTTGAAGATTTTATTGCCAGCCATTCCCCGCAGGAAGAAGTTCAAGTCCCATTGTTTGTAACGGAAGGTATTGTTCCATCCGAAAGTAACTTTAGGTAACGCTTTTCCTACTTCTTTATAATCATCCGGCGATTTCAGTTTGTCGATCGTGACTGTCTCGCCGGCGGCATTTTCATATAAGGTCTTTTGTTGTTCCTCGTCATATCCTACATATTTGAATGTATAGAATGTACCGATGGGTAATCCCGGTTTAACGAGGGAGACAGTTTGGGCGGTCCAGCCTTCCAACGTCATGGTTCCCTCATAACGTTCGGCGATAGACAGGTTTTCTATATTACTTGCCAGTGAACCGATCTTGTTCTTGTTGGAAGCGATATTGAAGGTGCTGATCCAGCTGAAGTCCCGGTTGTCTACGGCCACGACATTTGCCATAAATTCAATACCTTTATTGGTCATGCTGGCTCCGTTGGCAAGTAACTGGTTGTATTGGTAAGGAGGAGACGGCACATTATATTTGTACAACATATCCTTTGTTTCCTTATTATACACTTCCAGACTACCGGAAACCCGTCCGCCGAAGATAGAATAATCGACCCCGATGTTTGTCATGGAAGTACTTTCCCATTTCAAATCCGGATTCGGGTTTTGTGTGACGCCATAACTGTTGATCCATTCATCATTGTAAATGAACTGGCTGGATTGTGGGCCGTAAAGGGTAAGCGATGTATACGGGTCGATATTCTGGTTACCGGATTTACCGTATCCCACTCTCAGTTTTAAATCCTGGAAGAACGATTGGTTTTCCATGAATTTTTCACCTGTGATCTTCCATGCTACGGAAACCGACGGGAACATTGCCCACTTATTGTTTGCCCCGAATTTGGAGGAACCGTCCCGGCGTAAAGTAGCCGTTAATAAATACCGGTTGTCAAATCCGTAATTTACTCTGCCGAAAAATGATACCAATACTGACTGTCTTTTATTGGGATAATTCTGGAAATGAATGGCTTTATCTCCGTTGCCGACAGACAGGTTATCGGCTCCGGTGGCATCTGAGGTAAAATAATTATTAGTACCCCGTATTCCGTCGTTGTTGATGATCTTCTGATAGGAATAACCTGCCATAAGTTTCAGCTCATGTTGCCGGGCAAATGTTTTGGAATAATTGAGAGTCGTTTCGATCAGTTTATCCGTGTTTTTCAGGAATTCGCGGATGGCATTGCCTTTCCCCAGTACGGCTATATCCGTTGTTTTCTGATAATAAGCCTGATCGTATGTTTCCGTTTGTATGGAAGTCAGCATGTCGAACCGTAAACCGTCGATAATATCCAGTCCGATCTTTCCTGTCCCCTGTAATATGTTACGTGAACGGTGGTCGCTTCGTTGTTCCAGTATGGCGACAGGATTGTAATAAGTCATACGTCCGGGAACCTGGAAGTAGCCACCATACTGTTGGTTGGCAGGATCGTCAGACATCACCGGCGATTCGGGTAACCAGCGGGCAGCATAGTTGAAAATACTATAATCCACATGATCTGAACCGATAAAGCTGCCGGAGACGGATAGCCCGATATGCAGTCGGTTGTTCAATGCATCCTGGTCGACGCCGATACGTGCTACCAGGCGATCGTAGTTGCTGTGTTTTACAATTCCTTCGTTGGACAGGTAATTGACGGAAGCATTATATTTTGTATTTTCACTGCCTCCGACCAGGCTCAGGTTGTGGCTGTGGGAGAAACCTACACCCCGTAACAATTCTTTTTGCCAGTCGGTACCAGCGCCATTACCTTCGTCACTGGCGGCAAGGGACATGTCGTGTTCGGCTAGAAAAGCCCGGTGTTCATCGGCATTTAAAACATTTACCCGACCGGAAACACTTTCGAGGGCGGCATATCCGCTATAAGTTACTTGTGGTTTGCCGGTACGCCCTTTACGAGTGGTGACCATGATTACCCCGTTGGCAGCCCGTGAACCGTAAATTGCTGTTGCAGAGGCATCCTTCAAAACGTTCATCGATTCAATATCATCCGGGGATACCAGATTGATGGATGCTCCCGGTATTCCGTCGATCACATAAAAAGGTGCAGTGGAGGCCGTCAATGAAGAAGGACCGCGTAACTGCATGGTTACGCTACTGTTGGGGTCGCCACTACTGCGGTTTACCATTAATCCCGGAACTTTTCCTGCCAGCAACTGATCCGGACTGCGGGAGATGCCTTTGTTGAAGTCTTTGGCGGAGATAGACGAAATGGAACCTGTCAGGTCCGACTTTTTAACAGAACCGTAACCGACTACTACTACTTCATCGATATTCTGAAAGTCTTCTTTCAGGGTGATCGTCAGGTTGGTTTGTTTTCCTACGGGGATGGATTGAGCGACGTATCCTATATAAGATATTTGTAAAGTCGCATTTCCGGCTGTTTCCAGTTGGAAATTACCGTCCATATCTGTAATGATACCGTTTGTCGTTCCTTTCTCTACGATGTTAGCTCCGATAATAGGCAGACCATTCACATCGACAACCGTACCTGTTACTTTTTTCTTATTATTGTCCGTCTGGTTGGATGCTTCATTTTTCTGGACAATGATATTCTTATTCTTGATCTCATATGAAACTTTTTGATCCTGAAGAATCTGTTTTACAACCTGATCGATTGTTCCATTATTTACTTTTACACGAATGACTTTCTGTGTGTTTATATCTCCGGAAGCAAAAACAAAAGAGTAACCGTTTTCTTCCTTCAATGTTTCCATGGCTTTCTTTACTGTCACATTGTTTAAATTCAGGTTTATGTTTTGCGCGAAAGCGGTAAAATTAAGGCAAAACACGACCAGGACCATCAATATGGCCTTTTTTCTGATTTTCATAAGTAATTAGAATTAATTGTTTTAAACAAGAAATCTTAAAACCGAAAGTAAAGTTTTGCTATATTTGTCAGTACTTTCGGAAACTCGCAGTGATGGAGGCCGGAAATTTGAATCGGGAGATTGTGCAGATCTTCCGGTTCTTTTTTTATACCGTCCTCAGAGTTAACTTTAATCCGGGCTCTTTTTTTTCATACAGATTCATTTTTAAATTAATAATACGAGGTTGAATAAAAGCTTTTATCTGGAAGATAAGCGGACCGTTTTTCCTTCTATCCTATATTCCAGTTTACCGGTAGAGGCTAACATTTCCAGTATCTCCTGAATGGTTTGTTCCTTGCGCACGAAATTACCATAGAACCGGAATGTCTTCAGCGATTCATCTTCAATATATATTTTTACGTTATAACTTCTTTCCAGTTCTTTGATAATATCCGGCAGCAATTCTTCGTCGAAGAACAGGAATCCGTTGGTCCATTCCGCTGTATACCGTGCTTCGGAGGCGGAAACCATCAGTTTGCCGTTTTTCTTGTTCAGGATCGCTTTCTGATCGGGTTCCAGATAACAAAGGGCATCGTTTTTCAGATAGTTTCTTAAACTCACTTTTCCTTCCAGCAGGCTGACGGACACTTCTTCGTCTTCCGGATAATTTCTGAAATTGAATTTAGTCCCTAACACTCTTAATTGCAATTCTTTTGTCGTGATTTCAAAAGGTAATTGTTTATTGCGTGTCACTTCGAAATATCCTTCACCACTTAATTTCAGTTTTCGTTCTTCAACACCGAAGCCTTGTGAATAGGTGATTGTCGAACCGGCATTCAGCCATACCAGGGTCCCGTCCGGAAGATATAATCTTGTTTTTGACCCTAACGGAGCTTCGACGACCATTTCGGCGAATTGTTTCTTTACCTGTTCGGTACCGGTCCGGTAGGAAGCGAAGGAAATAAGACAGAGAAGTGCGACGGCAGCTGCCCCATAAAAGAATTTATGTAAAGATAGCTTTTTGACGGTTTTCTCTTCTTGAGGTATTTGGCGGGTTCTGTTGAGGAACCGGCTGTATGCTTCTTCTTTATTATATCGTTCTTCTTCGTTTGCACTGATTGTTGAGAACCAGATCTCACGCATCTGTTGGAAATGTTTCTGATTTTCCGGGGATGCTTTGAGCCAGCTTTCCAGTTCAGACAGTTTTTCCGATTCCAGACCTTGCGAAAGGTATGTTGCGATCAGTTCATCTATCTCGATATGTGTGTTTGTGGACTTCATTTGTTATGTTCTTACTTATATGACAGTTGAAAAGAGTGGGAGGGTAGTGTGGGCGGACAAATTTTTTATTTTAAATACAGAAACAGCAGAAGAGTATAAGCAAATACCTGCTTAAATCGGCATTCAGACGGGATATTGCGTTCTTAATATGGTACTTGACAGTATTGACGGAAATACCTAATTCTCCGGCAATTTCTTCATAACGTTTCTCTTCGAACCGGCTTTTTTGAAAAACGATCCTGCATTCATCCGGTAATCTTTCGATAGCATTTTTTATTTCCTGTTCGAGTTCATTTTCCAGAAGTCTTGCCAGCGGGTAATCATCCGAAGAGAAAACAGAATTGATCCATTCGTTTTGCTGGTCGATAACGGAAAAGCGAACTTCCCTTTTTTCTCTTTCCAGATTCAGATAGTTTATGCAGCGGTTACGTACAGCCTGGACCAGGTAGCTACGGAGGGAGGTGGTTATATTGACTGTTTCCCTGATTTCCCAAAGATGGAAAATGGCATCATCCACAATGGTTTCTGAAAGAAAGTCATCCTTCAGAAATTCGTAGGCAATCTTACATAACAAAGTATAATGATGATCATATATATGTTTATATGCATGATTATCACCTCGTTTCAATGATCGTATTAATTGTAGTTCTTCTCCCGTTCCCATATTAGCATTCTACCTTACAGGTTAAGCTAATGGCAAATATACATGATAACTTTTAATAATTATCTAATTTGTATAAAAAGGTTCCCTGCTAAACCGATGATTCTATTCAGTTTAGCAGGGAGCTTTTTATTGATATAAGATATTGAATTTATGGGTTGACGGGCTTTATAGTAAAGCTGAATTCATATCGGTTATCTTTCAGCAGATATTTTTCCATAGGCAGCGAACCCCATGTATCAATACATCCCAATCCCATTTGAACTAAATCAACAGACAGGATCGTTGTCGGACGTGGAGGAACTTCCAGACCGTGCCGTTGTTTTTTTGCTGGACTGTCGTCCAGGTCTTTGGTGCTGAAATGTAGCGCGCTGGCATTGAATGGTTTGGAAGAAACAAGACAAAATCCATTGTTATTCTGGTGTTTCAGCCTAAACCATCTTAGGTCACTTTTATTACCGGTCTCCTGAGGGCGGATGTAAGGATAATACTGGTCATTGACTTTCTGATTGTATTTGCCGATAAATGCACTCAGTTTTCTGTCCGCATAGTTTTCTATAGGGCCACGACCATAGAATTCAATATCATTGAATCCGGGACATAACGTTATTTGCATGCCGAAACGGGGCAGGAAGGATTCTTTATCGGTATCCTTAATAGAAAGAGATTGCGTGATATCAATTTCGCCGGCAGCATTGATCCGGTAAATCAGTGTTAAGTCTGCTTGACATTCGGGTAAATGATAATCAGCTTTGACCTCAACGGTGTTATTTTTCATTTCTGAAGTGAATGAATTTAGTTCCATCAGCGGCTCACACCACATGCCGAGTTTTGTAGGCAGTCTTGCTCCGAAATCGTTATCGGTCGGAGCTCTCCAGAAATTAGGTTTCAGGAAAGAACCTTCTTCCATGAATTCATTCCCTTTATAGGAATATCCGCTTAATAGTCCGTTCTTTTTGTTGAAACGGATCAGGGCGGAGGGTGTCGAGACTTCTAATGCGTATCTGGTATCATATATTTCAGGCTGATTCTCTGTCGTGATGGAGGAACCGACATTCCAGTTGTATGCTGTTATATCCAGTTGCTGTCTGGCAACAATGTGGCCGGCTTCCAGCAAAGACTCTGAATCTTTTAACTTATAGAAAAGATTCAGGAATGTTTCTTTGCCATTATCTGTGATTTGATAATCTAAAGATAATGTCTGTCTTTCCTGTGGCTGTATATTTAAAGAGGAAATAACCCCTTGCCTGGTAATAACGCCTTCTTCCTGTATCTGCCATTCCAAATATACATTGCTCAGGTCGGAGAAGAAGTTTTCATTAAAGATACTGATTTTTCCCTCTTTGATATTTACCGGAGTAGTCCAGATCGATTGGTGAACCATTCTGACTTCGTCCAGGTGGGGATTGGGTTTCCGGTCCGGATTAAATAGCCCGTTACAGTTAAAATTATTGTCTGAAGGCAAGTCTTTTCCGAAGTCGCCTCCATATGCATAGATCATTTTTCCGTTACGGAATTCGTGGATTCCCTGGTCTGCGAAATCCCAGATGAAACCTCCCTGAAGATTATCATATTGGCGATATAAATCCCAGTATTCTTTGAATCCTCCCATGGAGTTTCCCATGGCATGGGCATACTCGCATTGGATCAAGGGCATGGGCTCTTTAGATTTGCCATAGTTTTCTAACGTCTGGTAATCCACATAGAAAGGACAATAGATATCCGTATGGCTTTTCTTTCCGGCTCTTTGATACTGGACAGGACGTGAACTGTCGATTTTCTTCATTTCTTTGTAGCTTTCAATGAAGTTCATTCCGTCACCGGATTCATTTCCCATGGACCAGATGATAACGGATGGTACATTTTTGTCCCGTTCTACCATACGGGTTGTCCGTTCGATATGGGTTGTCATCCATTCTTTCATATCCGCGATTTTCTCGTATCCGTGCGCTTCTATGTTCGCTTCATCCAGGACGTAGATGCCATATTTATCACAAAGTTCATACCAATAAGGGTCATTCGGGTAGTGGGATGTTCTTACGGCGTTGATATTGCTCTCTTTCAGTAACCTCACATCCTCTTCCATCCGTTGGCGGGATACATGGTATCCTCCGTTCGGATCCATTTCATGACGGTTCACCCCTTTGATCAGAATCGCTTTCCCGTTGACTAATAGCTGTCCGTTCTTAATTTCAACCCGTTTGAAACCGACGCGCTGGGGAATACATTCGAGAAGTGTCCCTTTTGAATCGAATAAGGATATATATAATGTATACAGGTTCGGCTGCTCGGCACTCCAGGGATCAATTTCCTCAAAACTGGTTTCGACTGAGAGTGCTTTCCCGCCGGCTTTTTCTTCTTTCCATAAAAGATCGTTCTTGTCGTTCTTTAGTTCAAAAAGGATTCTGGATTTATTGGAAGGGACTGATAATAGTGTTTTTACAGACAGAGTTCCTGCTTTGTTATTTTCAGCCAAAGTTGCCGTAACCTGATAATCTGTAATATGTTCTTTGTTTTTTGCATATAGATAAACATCACGGGAGATACCTGTAAAACGCCAGAAATCCTGGCATTCAACGTATTTCCCGTCACACCAGCGGAAAATCTGGAGCGCGATCAGGTTTTCTCCTTTTTTGAGATAAGAAGTAATATTGAATTCGGCTTCCAGTTTGCTGTCTTCACTGTAACCGGCAAACTTACCGTTTATCCAGATATACACATTGGGGGATACGGCTCCCAGGTGCAGGATGACTTCTTGTCCGGACCAGTCATCCGGGATTGTTATACTGCGGCGATAGGAACCCACATGATTGTTTTTCTCAGGAGTAACAGGTGGTTCGGGCTTCATCAGATAATCCCATTCGTAACGTTGGTTTACATATACAGGATCACCATAACCATGCATCTCCCAGATGCCGGGAACTTCAATTAGATCCCATGCCTTGTCGTCGTAATTTGTTTTGAAAAAATCAGCAGGCCGGTCGGTCAGGTCAGGAACCCATTGGAAACGCCACATGCCGTTTAGTGAAAGATGTTTGTTCGATTTCTCCTTAACTCCTTCAACCGCTTTCTCTTTGTTTTCATAGGAAAAAAAAGAGGCATGCATCGGTTCGCGGTTTATACTGTTTACCGACGGATCTTTCCACTCGGTAAAGGTTTGTCCGTAGCTAGTAAACGGGCAGAGGAGGGCTATGATAAAAAAAAGTATTTGCTTCATGTTAAATAATTAATAAGTTACCAGATAAGTTTGACTGTATCTACCATGCGTGAACGTATACCGGCAGGAATCTGTATGCTTATTTCTCCGTTAGAGTAAGAGAAAGGAACAGATGCTCCCGTACGTAATAATATGGCTTGACGGGGAGAGGATTTTATTTCTTTCAGGATAATTTTCTTGTGGAAATTAGGAAATGCGTGTACATATATCACATCTTTTTTAACGGTAGTCGGTTGATTATCTTTTTCAGGAAAAGATCCGGCTGTTACATTATAGACGGATTCTCCGGAGTGCTTCATCCAATTTCCAATTTCTTTCCATGCTTCTAAGGCTTCCGGGGGAATGGAACCGTCTGCACAAGGACCTATGTTGGCCAGAAAATTGCCTCCCCAGGCACGCAGAATGATTAGTTTTTCTATTACGTCGGCTCCGGTATCCATCCTGTCGCTGGTCGAGTAACTCCACCAACGGCTGGGCCAACAGGGATCGTTTGTCTCGAACCAGCCGGTAAACCGTTTATTGGGAAGAGCCCCTTCCGAATCTCCGTAATCTCCGGGTTCTCCGTTTCGCCGGTTGATAACGATACCGGGTTGTAACTTCCGTATTTCATCGTTTGAGATCTCGCCGCTTCCTCCGTCGAACCAAAATAAATCGATCCTGCCGTATTGGGTCAGCAACTCTCTCATCTGGTTGGCGACCATCGTTCTCCTTTTTTGGTCGTGTCCGGCAGGTTTGTCCGGCAATCCGGCAATTACCTGATGGTTGATATCCATAACCGTTTTACCGGAATAATCCCAATTTATGTATCTGGCGTCGAAATGCCAATCAGGCGGGGAGTAGTATAAGCCGACTTTTATTCCATGTTTATGGCAGGCATCAGTAAATTCTTTCACCAGATCTCTTCCTTTCATTTTTTGTTTTACGCCAAGATCACTGTATTTGCTGGGCCATAAAGTATATCCGTCGTGATGTTTGGTTGTAAATACGATATATTTAAAACCTGCTTTTTTTGCTTTTGAAACTATCTCTTCTGCATTGAAGTGTTCCGGATTCCATCGGTCAGCCAGTTTCCAGTAATCAGCGGGAGTGATTTCCCCGTCTTCCCAGGGTTTATTAGCATACATGCCCCAGGAGAGGTCGATTCCTCCGCGAACGGCTGCCAGACCGAAATGTATAAATAACCCGAATCCGTCTTTCGGAAACCATTGTGCATCCGGATGCGTATTTAGGGTCGATACCGATACACCGGCCTGGGCTGAATTTTGTCCCAGGATCGTGTGTTGTGCAGCGGCAACATCGTCATTTTGGGCAAATGCCGGTAATCCGGCACAACATAATAGAAATGCCAGTAAATGTTTTATTTTCATATGACCTTTTAAATCTTTGCCTTTTATTAAAAAAGATCGGGAGTATTTATCTTTCTTTTATAAGGAAACCAAATACTCCCGAACATAATCTGTTATGATTTTATAATTACCATCCCGGACTTTGTTTCAGGTTGGTATTCATTGTTATCTGATCCAGTGGTAACGGCATATAATAATGTTTATTTTCATTGAAAGTAAATCCTTGCGGGTATTTAGACTGATAAACATCTATATAACCATTCTTGTCCAGTGTAATACTGAAATCGGTCGTTGATGTGTCGCCGTATTTCCGTGCCTTTACTTCCGGATATTGGCTTTGTACGAAATGCATTCCCAGGAAAGGTTTTTCCAGCAGTTTTCCGCATTTCCAACGCATCAGGTCGTCATAGCGGTATCCTTCGCAAGCCAGTTCGACACGGCGTTCGCGGCGGATTTCGCGGATCAGGTTGGATACGTTCGGATACAGTTCTTTGATCGTTGGGTCTTCAAATCCTACGTTTACGGAGAGATGCGGCATTCCGGCACGGTCTCTTAATACATTGATTGTTTTATCCAGTACATTCTGGTCGCATTGTCCCAGTTCTGCTGCGGCTTCAGCGTAGATCAGTAATGTTTCCGCATAACGGAATACAGGGGCATCCGTGTAGTTACGCGCATTCATCAATACCTGATCTTCGCGGTAGTATTTCAGCAACTGATAACCTGTGGAAGTATTGTTGCTGGCAGTACCCGGAATACCCGGTTTTCCGATATTCACCTGATGATGTGTGGTACCCGGATAGATACATATCTGTTGTAAACGCGGGTCACGGTCTTTCAGTTCTTCCTGCATCGTTTCGTCCGAATAGTCTTTATTCAAAGCGACGGGTGTTCCGTCTGCACATAAGAAACTTTCAATAAGACTTTTCGTCATACTTCCGGCCGTGGCACAAACCATGTTGTGAGTCAGTTTGTCCAATACATAATGGCGGTGGAAGATCATTTCGGGATTACCGTTCAGATCATCCTGGATAAAGAGATCCTGATAATCTTTTTGCGGATTACCGGTAGTGTATAACGCATAATGTTTAGATTCTTCCAGTTCTTTGGCTGCGGCAAGTGCTTCACGCAACATTTCTTCTTCCTGCCCCAGACCATGGTATTTCCTGAAAGAACCTTCGTACAGGCAAAAGCGGGCTTTAAATGCCAATGCAACATCTTTGTTTATTTTGGCAGTAGCCTCTTTCCCTTTCTCAGGAAGGTGTTGTACGGCGAAATTGATATCGGCGAGTACTGAGTCGACCACTTCAAATCGCGGCATCTGGTTGCTGTATAACAATTCTTCGTCATTGACCGTTAAATCCTTATTGATCCAGGGTACATTGCCGTAAGCCTTAATTTTAGTGAAGTAAATATAAGCTCTGAAAAAACGGGCTTCAGCTTGATACTGGGCAAGGACTTCCGGGCTGACATCCGCTCTGGAGCATCTTGCCAGGAAATAGTTTACGTTTCTGAGTGTTTCCCATTGCCAGATCTTTCCTATATCGCCGTCCGAATTGGAGTTGGGGACCAGATGTAATCCGGCAGCAACATTATTAGCTGTGCTGGGAGCCATATTGTCGGACATTTCATCGCGGGAGAGCATTTCCGCCTTTTCAAAGTTTTTCCCGTATCCTTCCAGTAAAGGATAGAAAGATAAACTATAAGTATTTAAGTCGTTTTCCGTCTGGAAATACTTATCCTCGCTTAATTTGTCCAAAGGACTTTTATCTAAAAAGCTATCGTTACAACTTGTGATCAGTAACAGACTGAGTACTGATGTCAGAATATTTTTTTTCATATATAGTGATCTCCTAAAATTACAAATTAACTTGAATACCGAAAGAGAAACTTCTGTAGAACGGATATGCGTCGCCGGCAGACTTTGTCGTTTCCGGGTCGAATGTTTTTACCATCGGTGTACATTCGAACAGGTTTTGTCCGCTGACGTAAAGACGTATCTTGTCGAATAAGATCTTTTTAGTCAGTTGTGCGGGCAATGTATAACCGATTGTCAGGTTTTTCAACCGGATATAAGCTGCATTCTGGATATAACGGCTTTGTACCAGCGAATTGTAACTTGCATTTTTGATAGAGGGATAATAAGCGTCCCGTCTGTCTTCTCTCCAGGTGTTTTCATACAATTCTCTGGTGATCTGGGTATATCCCTGTTTGATTGGTCCCCAGAACAGGAAGTTCGTAAATTCCATATCACGTTTTCCTACGCCCTGGAAGAAGATGTTCAGGTCGAATCCCTTATATTCCAGGTTACCGTTGATACCGTACATAAATCTGGGGTTTCTGTTACCGATTACCTTCTGGTCGCCGGGATTAGTGGCGGTTCCTTCTCCGTAAGTGATTTTGCCGTCTCCGTCCAGATCTTTATATCTGACGTCTCCCGGTTCCCATTTTCCAGTATATAAAGCACTTTGGTCGGGACCGGCTTTTACTTCTTCTTCTGATTGGTAGATGCCGTCGGTATCGAAGCCCCAGATTTCACCCAATGTCTGTCCTACGTAATACCGTTCGTTACCGGCATTATCTTTGCCAAACAGTTTTTTCTCATTAGAGGAAAATTTGGTGATCTTGGAGAAGTTATCCGCCAGGTTGAAGCTGATATCGTAACGTAATCCGTTTTTGAGTTCGTCTCTCCAGGTAAGGGATAATTCCCATCCTTTTGTTTCAAGATCGGCTGCATTTGTTTTAGGAGGTGTAGCCCCGAGGATATCCGGCAATGACAGACCGGCTGTCAACATATCGGTTGTTTTACGGTTGTAGACATCGAAAGTCCCGCTCAATTTAGAGAAGAGGGCGACATCTAAGCCGACATTGATCGTTGTCGTTTTTTCCCAGGTAGGTGTGAAGTTTACCAAGTCGCCCACTTTGACACCTGTAGGACGGTCTATGTTCTGTCCTGAGCCAAATAACCAGTCGATTTTTTCACTGTTCAGCAAAGAGTAGAATAAAGTATTGCTAACCTGCTGGTTTCCGAGCGTGCCGTAAGAAAGTCTGATTTTCATGTCATCAATGACGTTTTTAGTATTCATCATAAATGCTTCTTCTGAAATTCTCCATGCACCGGAGAAAGAGGGGAAGAATTTATACCGGTAATCTTTGGGGAATTTGGATGAACCGTCGTAGCGTCCGTTTACTTCGAACAGATAACGTTGTTTCCAGTTGTATCCCAAACGGAAGAATGCACCTCTTATCGCTTCATGGCTATGTTCGCCGGTTGCATATTCGCTACCGGTTCCTAAATTGATCTCCGGGATATTTTCACTGATCAGGTCTTTTCTTGTCGATTTGTGGTATTGGTCTTCTTTCCATTCCTGGTTGAAACCTAATAACGCTGTGAAGTTATGGTCACGGATTGACTTATCATATTGAGTAAATACATTGAATATGTATTGATCATTATGTCTGGATTCCATGTCGATGCCTGTATCATCCTTGATCCAGTACTGATCTTCCCTTTCGGCAGCTTCCGTCACTTTTGTCAGGTGTGACTTTTTCAGTTCCGAATAGCGGTTATAGGAGAAGTCCGATTTCACAAACCATCCCGGCATAAGATTCAATGTGGCATTGAATGAAATCCAGTTGTCCATTTTATCAGTCAGACGACGTCCGGCTTGTGCAAGATAGGCTGTCACCTGTCCCATATAATGACCGTCTTCGCGCTGTATCGGACGGTAAGGAGGAGTACCCGGCAACGAATACCAGATAGAACCGATATTGTCTCTGACATGCGGTTCGTCGATATTCCCTTTATTCAGTTTGTATGAACCACCGACTGATAAGTATTTATTGATTTCGGTGTTGATGCTCATATTGATATTGTATTGTTTATAATCGTCTGGATTCAGTTTGATCAATCCGTTCTCGTTCATATATCCGGCGGACAGATAGAAATTGGTTTTCTCCGTTCCTCTTGAAACGCTTAAAGTATGTTTTTGTCTAGGGGAAGCATTTCTTAATACTGCGTCATAGTAATTTTCATTGTCACAGTAATAAAGCAGGCCGTCTATATTCAGTGTCAACGGATTATTGGCCGGATCTTCCATTCTTTTACGTACAGCCTCTATCCAGAAGTCCTGATACGGTCTTGAGCCGACACCATTCGTTCTTTCGGATGATTCGTTATTAGCATCCATGTATTCCAGTGTGTTTACCATGTCAGGAATACGAGTAGGCTTGCTCCATTGGATATTGTTGGTATATGAAACACGGACTTTTCCGTCTTTATTGCTTTTACCGCTTTTGGTAGTAACAAGAATAACACCGGCAGAGGCACGCGCACCGTAGATAGCTGCAGAAGCAGCATCTTTCAAAACAGATAATGATTCGATATCTTCCGGATTTAATAAGTTGATATCCATCGGTACACCGTCGACCAGGCAAAGTGGATTGGAGTCATTCAATGAAACTTTACCGCGAATGTTGAATGTAGCGGCTTTACCCGGGCTACCGTCTCCCAAGTCTACATTCAGGTTGGGGACAACGCCTTGTAATCCCTGACCTACACTTGTGATCGGACGGCTATCCAGTGTTTTGGAAGTGACCTGTGTCACGGCTCCCGTCAGGTTGACTTTCTTCTGTACACCATATCCAACCACAACGATTTCTTCAAGTGCCTGCTGGTCTTCTCTCAACTGAATGGCAAGTAAATTCTGGTTGTTGACAGGAACTTCAGATGATTTATATCCGATGTATGAAACCTGTAGTACGGCACCGCTGGGTACTTCGAAGTCAAAATGACCGTCGATATCCGTGATCGTACCAGTTGTGGTACCTTTGATGACAACATTAGCACCAATGATCGGTTCGCCTTTGGTGTCTGTAACGGTTCCGGAAATCTGCTTCTTTTGCTGTAATACTGCCGGAGCTGATGTTTCAGAACGTTTCTCAAACAAGTATATTTTGTTATTTCTGATCTCATAACTCAAATTGGTATCGGCAACGAGTTTTTCCAATACCTGGGCTACATCGGTATCTTCCACCTGAATACTCATTCTTCTGTCCAGGTTGACGATCTGTTTGCTGTATGCTACGCTTAGTCCTGTCTGCTTGGTAATAGTAGACAGTATCTTTTCTACTTTTACGTTATTGAGGGAGATGGATACCCTTTGGGCGGAAGCCTCCGCTGTAAAAGTTAACAAAGAGATGACAAGAAATAAGAATGTCAGTTTCATTGCATTCGGGATTTTCTCAATTAATATTAAAAGGTGCCTGGGGATAAGGCACAGATTATTTTTTTTCATATTTTTGAAATGAATTTATGTATTAGAAATTAATTTGAATTTCGGTACGTCGAATAACCGGGGATGTGGGGACATTTCCGGTTATTTTTTTGAGTCTGTTATGTTGTGTCGTTCATGCTTGTCTTTATTTATAGGTTAAACAATATGATAGTTTCTCGATCCTTTACAGGGCGACTAGTCCCTGTTTGTCTTTATATAGTAGACACACAAGGGACAAAAAAGTATGAGTGGGATATGTAAAATTATTTATTTTTTTCTTCTTGTCTTTATAATTCCCTCTTTTTCAGAGAATTGTACTGGTGTTATTTTTTCAAGATCTTTCAGAATCTGTTCCAGTTTCTGATCTGTGGACGTTAGTGTATAGTTATAATAGAGCAGCGAGGAATCCTGCATTTCGAACTCTACGTTGTACCAGCGGGACAGGGTCGTGATGACTTCGGATAAAGGCGTATTATTGAATACGATCTGATTTTTTTTCCAGGCAGAGTTATGCCCGATATCTTCAGGCCGGGATATTTTGCAGACACCGGTTTTGCGGTTGTAGGTGGCTTTCTCCCCCGGTTGTAAATGAGCAAGCGGGCGGGAATTGTTGGCTAGGGCTACTTTTCCGGTTTCCAGCGAAACGAAGATATCCGGATCGGTTGCGTATGCTTTTACATCAAATGTCGTACCCAATACTTTTATATTGATATCTTTTACATCCACAATGAATGGGCGGTCTTTGTTGGGAGATACTTCGAAGAAGGCTTCTCCTTCCAATTCGACTTTACGCTCGTTGAAACCAAACTTCCGCGGGTATTTGATACGTGTCTCGGCATTGAGCATGGCCTTGGAACCATCCTGAAAAATCAGTTGCATGCGTTCGCCTTTGGGGACATATATCTCTTCGTAGCCGGAGTCGGCAAACAGGTCGATACGTTTATCAATATACCAGAATTGACCGAGGAATAATAGCAATGGAATGAGAATGGCGGCTGCCCGGAAAAGCATTTGTTTTCTTTTCCGGAGGTGGATTCTCTTCATGATATACTGATACATCTCATCGGAAGGGATGCTGCGTTCTGCATACAGTTTTTCGCTGCCGGGTTGTATCTTTTCCATATCTTCATCCATTAGCGACGATAAATATCGGGAACCCTCGGGTGTGGAGAACCAGCGGATTACCTGGCGGGCTTCCTCCGGGGTGGCCGTGTTGTTGAGGGTCCTGTCGATGATATGTTTATCTGGTGCTTTCATTTTATTCCTGTTTTCTTAATTGACACATAACTGGGTGGATGGTATGAGTGTTTGTTACTCTTTTTTTCTTTTCAGGGGAAAAGAGAGGAGAGCAATAGGATTAGTAACTTATCGAAATGTTCACGGAGCAGCTTGATAGCCTGCGAGTAATGAGTTTTGACAGTCGGTATGGAGATCTGCATTTTTTCTGCGATTTCCTGATTGGATAAACTGTCTTTCAGCTTGTACAGGCAGACTGCTTTCTTTTGTTCCGGTAGGCTGTCGATGGCCCGGTACAGTTGCTCGGTCATTTCCTTCTCTTCAAGTTTCGATAATATTTCGTTTTCATATTCGATTGTTTCCTGTGCCAGTTCGTAATTCTTCTCCAGAGCGGTGTAGTTGTTGCGTATCTCGTTCAGGAGATGGTTTTTCAACATGGTGTACAGGTAGTTTCTCAGGTTGATATGGATGCTGAACAGGGAACGCGATTCCCAGAGTTTCAGGAATATCTGCTGGACAGCGTCTTTTGCGGTGTCATTGTCTTTTAAATATTTGTATGCCAACACATAGAGCAGCTTGTGGTAGCGTTCGTAAATAGCAGTAAAAGCCCTCTCATTTCCTTTTTGCAAAAGAATAAGTAACTCGTCATCGGTTTGCCCGGATATGGAGAGGAACCGCTTGTGCATATAATAGTATCCCTTTTAGATTTCTGTGCAAATATAGCTTTAATATGAAACTTTCCAATCGCTGAACTCCAAACTTAACTGTTTCCACCGTTCTTTTCTTTCTGTTTCCTCGCGCTCTTCCAGAGGATTTGAAACGGAAAGGCCGATTAGCCGGATGGGGTTGGTTGCGTAATCCACTTCCCTGAGCAGTTGTTTGGCCAGGGGAAGAATATCATTCAGGGTGGTGAGTTCATGGGGTTGCGTGATACTTTTCGTTTTCAGGGTGAAATCATGGAATTTAATCTTTAATGTCAGTGTGTTCCCTTTGAAGCCTGTCCGTTGCAGGCGGCCGATTAATTCGGTAGCAGCATGATAAAGCTCGATGATGACGGAAGAGGTACGGGAAATATCCTTTTCCAATGTATGCTCACACCCGACGGATTTACGGATACGGACGGCTTCTACCGGGCGAAGGTCTATTCCCCGGGCACATTCGTAATACAGACTGCCTGCTTTACCGAACTGGCGGCTCAGCATTTCCAGCGAACAATCCCGTAATTCAGCACCGTTATGAATGCCTAATGTGTGCATTTTTTTGGCAGTGACCGGACCCACACCCCAGAATGACTCAATGGGTAGCCGGGCGATAAAGTCGAGTGCCTGAGCCGGATGGATGGTGCAAAGGCCGTCCGGCTTACGGTAATCGGAGGCGATTTTAGCCAGGAATTTATTGTATGAAATACCGGCGGAGGCGACCAGATGCAGTTCTTGCCTTATCCGTTGTTTGATTTCTTTGGCAATGTCGACCGCCAGGGGGATTTGCTTTTTATTTTCCGTCACATCGAGGAAGGCTTCGTCCAGCGAAAGCGGTTCGATGATATCCGTATACTCATGGAAAATCTCGTGGATTTGTGAAGATACTTCTTTATATACGCTCATTCTGCCCGGCACAAAAATCAGGTGAGGACATAAGCGCTTGGCTTTTTGTGACGACATGGCGGAACGGACACCGTATTTACGTGCCTCATAACTGGCCGCGGCAACCACACCACGCTCTTCCGAATAACCGACCGCCAGCGCTTTTCCCCGCAGCTCCGGATTATCCCGCTGTTCGACCGATGCATAGAATGCATCCATATCTATATGTATGATTTTACGTTCCGTATAACCTCCTTTTCCTAAACAAAGATACGTAAAAGGGAGGAGATACCGTAGGGATACAACCTTCTTTTGGCTAAATTGCAGATTTTCAAGCGTTTGTTTTAGTTAAGAACACCAAAAAGAACATGAGAGCCTACAAAAAAACAAAATTAGGTGTCTCTAATACTGTCGCAAACATATATATATTTTCTTTTTAATCGTATGGTTATTATTGGTTTAAAATAACTTTTCATTCGACAATTATTCTTTATGCATTTAACATCTGTCGCATAATCATTCGATAGCTGTCGAATGAATAAAGAACATATGTCGAACGATTATTTATGTGAAACGGAATGTATGTTAACGTTTTTAGTTGACTACTAAAT
>ERZ791830.213-NODE-213-length-72805-cov-3.867230_pt1 | contig 72805 bp, 67 predicted proteins | sample MGYA00509945_ERZ791830 | MGnify/ENA primary metagenome ERZ791830 (study PRJEB30046, sample SAMN00792021) | human gut metagenome | study: EMG produced TPA metagenomics assembly of the A metagenome-wide association study of gut microbiota in type 2...
CTGAGGCCTTTCATAGAACGCTTTGCGTTCTCCTGGGATGGCCGATACTACCTGTTAAATCCGAAAGTTATTGTTCTATAAGCATCGGTATCGGCCATCCTAAGAGGAAGCACAGCTTCCTGTGAAAGGCCTAAGCGGGTGAACGTCCGCGTAGGTGAAAGACGGAACGGTAAAGAAAATCCGTTGTTTGAGCGTAGCGAGTTTCGGATTTTCGAGTGGAGTCTTTCACCGGAGCAGTGAAGCCGGTTGAGCCTTGATCTTTTGGTTACTTTTCTATCAAGAGAAAAGTAACATTCAAAACTGATAAAATCCGAATCACCTGTCAGCCGGATAAACAACCCCCAACTGCCTCCGTATCTCGTCAATAATCTCCAATGTTATCAATGAATTATCATGGCTGTTAATAGCCGACTCGCGTTTACCGGCAAGAACCAGGTCTATAAATTCGGCCACCTCATAGTAGTATTCGTCCTTATCCGTCACCGCGCTGATATCCTGCGGCTCGGGAATGGCACTCTTGCCCGCTGCTGCGGCAATCCGGGGCAGATAAGTCACCTTGCTGATAATATTCACCCGGTCCAGAATGATGTTTCCTTCTTCCCCTTGTATCTCTGTCGGCAATGACGAGTTAGCTATCTTCGAATAAAGGACAGTCGCATTCATTCCTTTATACTGGAAGTTCACGGCCCCTTGTCCGTCTGCCCCCGAAGAGAGCACGACACCTGTCGCCTCCACCTTCTCCGGCCGCCCGAACAAGACTACCATCGGATAAAGCGTATAGATACCGATATCCATCATTGCCCCATTCGAGAGTTCCGGCTTAAAAGCATTCAGCACAATCCCTTCCTTAAACTTGTCATACCGCGACGAATACTGGCAATAGCAGGAGAAATAACGCCGTATCGTCCCCAGCCGGTGCAGATTCTCACGTACAGCACGGAAGTTTGGAGTCAGCGTCGGTTTCATCGCCTCCATCAGCGTCACATTGTATTTCCGGGAAGCCTCGATCATCTCCCTCGCCTCCCGTGCATTCGAAGCAAACGGCTTCTCACATAACACATGCTTGCCATGCTTCATGCAAAGAATACTCTGAGGAGCATGCAAGAAATTAGGAGAAGCAATATACACCGCATCTATCAACGGACTTTGCGCCATCTCCTCCAAAGAAGTAAATGTATAGGGAATCTGATGCCTGGCAGCAAATGTATCTGCCGTCTCCTGTGTCCGTGAATAGACGGCAACCAGTTCAAAACGTTCGTCCTGCCGTGCCCCGGCAATCACCCAATCTGTTATAAAGTTCGTTCCTACTACCCCGAAACGTATTTTATTTGTTGTAGCCATTTCTATGTTATCTTTCCAATACTTGTTTTAATCGTAAAGTATCTTGTCTGCAATCCCATACAGCATGAATCTCAATCAGACGCCCTTTAACTGTGTAAATTAACTTATAATGTCCGTTTACTACCAAAGAGCGAAAACATTCCGGCATATCTGCCAATAAAGGTTCAACCGGACCAGCCTGAGGAAATGTATAAAATATATCCGCCGACTTTACTAATGTTATATATAGCTCATAAGCTGCTTTTTCGTTCTTTTCAGCCAGAAAGGCACAATGATCGTCAATATGTCCTACCGCTTTGGGCAACCACTTTATTCGGATTTCATCCATGATGGTTTCCTTTTAAGCATTTCTTCCTGTGATATACCTAGTCCCATACCTGATTGCTCCATCGACACTCTCAGTTCACTCTTTAATTCTTCTACGGTAAACTGAATGGGAGAACCCGCCCCTTCCTTTAATATATGAGAAAGGCTGTCTATCGCTTTATGCAATAAAGCAGGAGTATCAATGTCCATTAATAATCCAATAGCTTCTACTTTCAATGCGTTCAAATCATAGCCATACGCCAAGGATGGTTCATTTAAACGTTGCTGATGTTGTTGCTCATCATCCGGATGAGAATAAGGTTTTACCGGCATAATCTATTTTATTTAGTAATTTACAAATGTAATAAATCTATCTGTTTAAATCGTAATAACCTTCTTCAATACCAAAGTCTCCCCTTCTATCATCAACTCCGGTACAACGACGACACTGTCCGGTGTCAGGCAAAAAGGCACGGCATCTTCCAGATGATTGGCTTTCAGGCGAGCCATATGGTCGGTCGGAGCAAGATAAGTGATCAGGTTCTTTTTATTATTCGTCCACATGTCGCGGGCAATGACTGCGGCATCCGTAGCCGGGCGGTATTTACCGGTTTTGGCAAGCACCTCTACCAAAGCCCCACCGAACAAAGTATCTTCTATATTCACCTTATCCTGCCAGCCGGAACATAAAACAACGACATCGCGTCCATGAAACAGACAATAGTCCGCAACCGCCTGTAAATTAACAAAGGCCCCTGTAATAACACGATAAGCAGACTTCGCTATGGTGATAGCCCGGGTGCCATTGGTCGTCGTAAAGATCACATCCTTGCCGGCTACTTTCTCCGGCGTATAGTCGAACGGTGAATTTCCGAAGTCGGCAAAATCACATCGTTTCACATTACGTTCGGCACCGACCAACCAGCCTTTTGCCTTATATTCCTGAGCTTCCTCCACCGTCGCTACCGGGCGGATACTGCGAACGCCATTCTTGAAAGCCGCCGCCATCGTTGTCGTTGCCCGGAACACATCCACTACTACGACAATTGCTTCCGGATTATGATATACCGGATACAGGGCCGGCGAAAAACATACATCGATCTTCATATCTTCTCGTTTTAATCATCTGATATTACCCGCAAATGTACAGGATAATTCGCTGAATACCTAGTCTGGTTACCCCGCAACTATCTATTATATAAAAGATTCTATAATAAAAATGAGGATTAACCAAATTAGCATGATAAAATGTTATAGTATCTACAATCATCTATTTGTTAGGAACCTTTTTTACTCATGCTTGTTCTTTTACTACATTTTGAAAACGTTTTAAACTAAATCGTATGAAAAGAATTGTATCTTTTATCGTCGTTTTCACTCTTGTAATGGGGGGAATGACACATGTACAGGCTCAGAGTAAAGCCGTAGAAAAAGCAGAGAAAAAGTTAGAAAGAGAAGCTAAGAAAGAAGCAAGAGAAGCAAAGGATGCTATCATGGACGAGCAGGAATTCAACACTGCCATGCAAGCTATCACCAACCAGTCTTTTGTATTGGAAGCCAACTCCGTACAACCAATGAACGGACAGGTTTACTATGTAAACTCAAACACAAACTTCGTCTCTTTGAATGATGGCCAGGCAATGGTACAGATCGCATCCAACTCTCCGTACCCAGGTCCTAACGGATTAGGTGGTGTTACCGTACAAGGAAGCGCATCCAACATCCAGACCAAACAGGACAAAAACGGTAACGTTTACCTGTCAATGAGTGTCCAGGGTGTTTTCATCTCTGCCACTGTAAATCTGGTATTGATGAACGGAAGCAACAAAGCAACAGTTACCGTAGACCCGAACTTCTCAGGAAGAGACCTGACAATGACAGGAACATTAGTTTCATATGCCCAGTCAAACATTTTCCAGGGAACGACCTATTAATTTAGCATCAACATTAAACATGAAGAGCGCTTACCTGATGGTAAGCGCTCTTTTTTTATAGAAACAATTAAGTCTTATTTATCAAACGGGATCATATACTGAACGAATGCTTCGATTGCTTCATAGGAAGCCAGACCCAGCTCCTTATACAGTTCGGCAGTAGCACGGTTACGGTCTTCGGCACGCTGCCAGAACAGACGTTCGTCGTCACCCAGGAACGGTGCGCTTTCTGCCTGCGACTGGTGTTTCAGGATAGCATTACGTTTGAAGCGCAATTCTTCCGGACTGATAGGAACTGCCATTTCGATGTGGTCCATTTCCCATTCTGCCCATGCTCCGCGATACATCCAAACACGGCAATGTTTCAGCCATTCTTCGTCTTTCAGTTCATCAATGGCAGCCAGTACGGCATCCAGACAAACCTTATGTGTTCCGTGCGGGTCAGCCAGGTCACCGGCCACGAACATCTGGTCCGGTTTGATATCCTGCAACAGTTTCTTTACGATAGCGACATCGGCTTCACCCAGATCATTCTTCTTAACAAGACCTGTTTCATAGAACGGAAGATCCAGGAAGTGAACGTTTTCATCCTTCACGCCTGAGTAACGGCAACCATGACGAGCTTCTTCACGACGGATAGTACCTTTCATAAACAGGACATCTTTCTTTTCCGGTTCCCCGTTTTCTACCTTTTCGAAACGCAGGTATTTGATAATCTCTTCCGCTTTGTCTTTAACAGTACTGTCATTCGGAGAATATTTGTCGCAAACATCACGCAGATACTCGCAGTAACGGATTACTTCATCATCCCCTACGGCAATATTGCCGGAAGTTTCATAAGCCACATGTACATCATGGTGCTGGTCGCACAAACGGCGCAAAGTACCCCCCATAGAGATCACGTCATCATCCGGGTGCGGACTGAATACGATCACTTTCTTCGGATACGGAGTAGCGCGTTCCGGACGGTTGGAATCGTCTGCGTTCGGCTTACCACCCGGCCATCCGGTGATTGTATGCTGAATATCATTGAAAATTTTGATATTTACGTTATAAGCGGAACCATACAACGCTAAGAGTTCGCCCAGTCCGTGTTCGCTGTAATCCTTGTTTGTCAGTTTCAGGATCGGTTTGCCGGTCAACTGGCACAGCCAAACGATAGCACGACGGATCAGTTTGTTATCCCAATCACAGTTGGTAACCAACCAGGGATGGCTGATTCTTGTCAGTTCGTAAGCGGCAGACAGGTCGATCACCACCTTTGCATTCATATGAGTCTGCAAATAAGTAGAAGGAACTGTTTCACTGACCTTGCCTTCAACCGTATTGGCGATGATACGTGATTTATCTTCACCCCAGGCCATCAGAATCACATTCTTGGCTCTCAGAATGGTTGAAATACCCATTGTGATTACACTTGCCGGAACATTTTCAATCGATTTGAATGTACGGGCAGCTTCTTTGCGTGCATCGTTATCCAGTAAAACCAGACGGGTTCCGACATTGGCAGATGATCCCGGACCGTTAAAGCCGATATTACTAGCATGCCCTACTCCCAACAGGATATAGTCGATTCCTCCGAAATTCTGGATTTGCTGTTCATACTGTCTGCAAAATTCGAAGATATCGTCTTTCGGCATAGAACCGTCGGGTGAATAGATATTCTTCGGATCAATATCCACCTGGTCGAGGAATGACTCCTTCAAATAAGCCAGATTACTGTTTGTCGATGCGCTCAGCGGATAGAACTCGTATACATTAAATACAATTACGTTGCGGAAGCTCAGTTGTTCTTCCTTATGCATACGGACCAATTCCTTAAATACACTCTGAGGGGAACGTCCGCCTGACAAAGCGAGAACGAAAGGTTCTCCGGCTGCCTGTTTTTTACGTATTTGTGAGGCCAATTCTTTCGCGATCACGAAAGATCCTTCTTCAGCTGATTCGTAGATGTTTGTCGGAATCTTCTCCATACGAGTTAAAACTGATTGCTCGTAAGCGTTTTCCGGACGGTAATACCTGAGCGGTATACGCGTCAGGGTAATCTGAGAACTAAGGTTCGTCTTCATGTTTAATTACGATTTAGTACAACTTTTTTACTTGAACTACAAATATAACAATTCTTCGGCAAATAAAGATTAAAGAACCCTATCAAAAATATCTATTTATCCATAAGCCAACGTGTAAGGGCGGTTCGCGAACTGCCCTTACACCCTACCTTGCACGGTTATCCCCCACCCTAATCTTTAGGGAGAGTTTCAAACAGAGGAACAGTCCACGCCGGACCAGACGGCAAAGGACGCGGATAAGATTCAACACTCTCAGGCTTTTCCTTATCATCCGAAGAAGGTTTAAAGTGAAACAAAAAGTTTAGCAAAGCCAAAATGAATTCAAGGATCTTTTTAAACTTGGACATAATGTTCATTGTTTTAGGTTACTCATTCTTAATTGTCAACTGTCAATTCAATCACCGCCCGTACCGTCACAGCGATCTGCACCAGGCTACAGCGATAGGTTTCGCGGTCGTCGCCGTTCAGCTCGCTGATGTAAGGACTGTAGGCAATCACCTTGGCGTACGCCTCCATATGATGGCTCACCTGCCAGGCAGAACGGTAGTTGTTACGGATCAGGCGGGCGAAATCGAGAAAAGAATTTTCCCGCGTGTCGTACCGGCGGAACTGCAACGAATAACGAGAAGTTTCGACCGCCACCTTCCCGCCATGCCAATAAGCGTTACTGGCCCCGTAGGCCGTCAACCCGAAGAAATTATTATGCTTCACCGCCAGGTTGCTCGTCCCCCAACCACTCTCGAAAGCAGCCTGCGAAAGAATCACCACCGGATTCAAGTTAAAATCAGCTCCCGCCGACAAGGCTGCCGGCAAGGAGTCTTTAACAAATCTGATTTGTTGTGCTGTCATACGCTTTACTCGATTTCAGGACGGTCACTACTACCACTGTCATCCTTACCGGAAGTACCGGCATTGATGCGTTCGAAACTCACTTTGTCAAGAATTTCCTTCAGCGAAACGCTGGGACGGAATACAATACGGGGTTTACGGATCATGGAAGCCTTGAACTCTTCCGTAGTTGGAGTGCCCGAACTTCCGACATTGATTTGAAAATTACCCAATTCCCCCAACTGCACGACCTCGCCACGCAGCAGAGCTTCCTTGAGCACGAACAACAACCCATCCATCACCACCTTCACATCGCCCGGCGAAGCGGTCGAATAGGCCGAAATAGCCGTACAGGTCTGCTGGAAAGTCATCATACCGTTGCTGTTCACCGAAGCATAATACTTTTGCGCACCTTCGGCAGCATCTTTCGACAGGTCTTTGCGCAAGACCAATTTGTACCTTACTGACATAACATTAAAAATTTAAGGGTTAGTGTTCCGAATAATTACAATACAAAGATACCTCCGACCATCTCCGCCCGACAGGCATACACGGGCGACAGCTTCCCTACTCTGGCATTTCAGGGCATAAAACTTCTGTGTGCCATAGCATGACTTTTGACTCACTTTTTTCTTTGTAAAAAAAAACAACGAAGCCATACATTTCAACGCCTATCTATTTGCTTTTCTTGTTTTTATTTCGTACCTTGCTGGTACAAACAAGAAACAAAAACAACATGGAAAACTCCAAAAATTACTCTCGCGTATGGGCATTCTACGAACTCGCCCTCTGCTATTTTCCGGACTCAAGTCCGAAAATAGCCGCCGAAAAACTGCGAAGATGGATCAAGCTATCGGGAAACCTCAAAGAAAAGTTACTCGTCCTCGACTGGAAGCCGGGCAACAAACTCCTTACCCCACGCCAAGCCGTTTGCATAGTCGATCATCTGGGCGAGCCTTAAAACACATCCGTTTTATTAACTAATATGTATATCATGAATAATGATGAAAACCAGGAATTTTCCTTCTACCGGCAATTATACAACCTACGGGAAGACGGAAAAATGACGCTTTCACAGCTACACGCTATGATTGTCGGACCAAAACTTAAGTTTATAACCAATGAAATCAGACGACTGGACGCCGCCGGAAAAGAGAAGCAGACCAAGAAACAGAAGCTATCCCTGCCCCTTTTCGCTGTCTCCTATCTGTTTCCCGAAGAGCGATACAGCGACCAGGCAGGACAGCCGACCGGCTATGTGCTGGCGGATGTCGACGAACTGGCCATGCCCGCCGCCGACTATCTGGAACGTTGCAAGGCGTTGCCTTTCGTCGCACTCGCCTATGTCAGTGCCCGGGGCAAGGGCGTGCACCTGATCTGCCGCGCGGAAACCGATGCAGCCAGCCACGCCGACGTGTGCCAGGCCCTCTTCGATACCATTGAAGCGACGCTGGGCGAGCCCGTCGACCGTGTCTGTACCGACCTGACACGTACCAGCCTGCTCTGCCACGACCCCGCCTGCCATTACAACCCGCAGGCCGAACCGTTTCGCCGGCCGGCTCCGCCCTCGCCGCAAACCCGCGAACACACCCGAACTGCCGGTGGAACCGGCCCCTCTGACCTCTCCGAAGCCGAACGCCTCGCCCTCTACCTCGATCGCGCCGACCAACGGTTCATCTGGCAAAAAGGGCAACGCCACAGCCAACTCGTCAGCCTCGCCTTCTCGCTCAACCGCGCAGGATTCGACCGGTTGACGGTCGTACAGGCTTGTATATTCCGCTATGCCGAAAAGGATTTCGACGACAAAGAGATCAGCAAAATAATCGACTCAGTGTACAATAAGTCTGTCTTCGAGCATGGTGCCAACCGTCGGGAATACAGTCCGAAAAGCAGTCAGCGAACCGCCACTTCCGCCATTCCCGCCACTAAAGAACCTTTTTCCGGCAATTCGTACGACGAGACAGACGAACAAGTTAAAAACCAAGAGACGCCCTATTTCGACAGGGAGTTGTTGAAAGAGGCGCCATTGCTTTTGAAGGACATGGTGCGGAGCGACTTGTCCGGCCGCCAGTTCGACATCGCACTGGTGGGAGCATTGGGTGCATTATCTACATTAACCCCTCACGTGAAAGGGTCGTACCAAGGCAAAAACGTAAGCCCCACGCTCTACCTCTACGTCGTAGCCCCCGCAGGCTTCGGCAAAGGAATACTGAACGAAATACACAAGGCGACAGACGTATGGCATCAATACATACGCGACATATCACGCGCGTACGTATTAAAATATGAAGAAGAACTCGCTGCCTACGAGCATCATGTCGCCACGGCAAAGAAAAACGGGAAGAACCCGATCCTGACTCCTCCTGCGGTGGTGTTACAAAAGGAGCTGGACCTGCCCGGCACCATCACCCAGGCGAAGCTGACCGAACAAATGAAGACCAACGAGCATTACCCCGCCCTACTCTGCGAAACCGAGATCGGCGTGCTGGTGGAGGCTATCAACAACGAACATGGCAAGTACGTCTACCTGCTCAACCAGATCGCCCAGCAGGAGGCGATCGGACGAGGGTCATTGCAGAACAAGATCGTCACCTGCCAATTCCCCCTCATGTCGCTCCTCACCAGCGGCACTCGGGGACAGTTCAAAAGACTGATCAACAGTACCGACGACGGGCTCTTCTCCCGCTTCCTGGGATACACCATCAACGAAGCGCCGGAGTGGAAAGAGCTGACCGACATCGACGACACACCGGCAGCCAGCAATTATTATCCCCTGCTGGGTGAACGGGTGAAAGAAACCGGCATCTTCCTCGACGAGCATCCCACGTTCGTGCGCTACACCGACGCGCAACGCAAGCGCATGAACCGCCGGTTCGAAAAAATGTCGAAAAAGGTACGCTGGTTCAAGGGCGACGACCAGCTGAGCGTCGTACACCGCCTGGGCAACTACCACTTCCGCATCTGCATGCTGCTGACAGCCTTGCGCAAAGCGGAAGAGAAGTCGACAAGCGAGGTCGTAATCGTAAGGGATATCGACTTCGATATCGCCATGATGTTCATCCAAACATTTCATAAACATATCGACGCGCTGAGTAGCCTGTTGCCTGAAAGCCTGGCTTCGCCGGAATACAAGAATACCGACAGCAACGAACAGTTCTTCCAAAATCTGTCCGAAGAGTTCACCACCGCCCATGCCATCGAGCTAGCACAGTTGTATAAAATACCTGAGCGAACAGCCGAGCGATTACTGACAAAATGGTTGAAGATAGGACTCTTAGCACGTCCGTCACGTGGTCTGTACCGTAAGACGAACAAGTATTCTCAAGACTAACCGCTCACAAAAAGTCTCTATGGCGGAAGTGGCGGTTTGGCGGAAAGAAGAAAAATAATACCCGCGGAAAAAACCATACGGTTTTTTGACAAAAAGCGTACATTTTCTCCCCCTAAAGCGTACGATTTTCATTTATTACTCGCTAATAACAGAATTTTATCATGAAATTCTGTTATTTAAAAACAAAATATAATGGCTAGAAAAAACCTTCGTTTTTTTTCGTCATTGTTTCACAGCAAAAGTAAGTTCATTATTTTTAGTTTCCAATTTTTTTTAAGCAAAAGATTTTCAATTCCTTAGATATCATCTTATCAAAAAATCGTTCAACAAATAATAAACCGTTGATTATTAAAAATAATGACTAAAAAAAACGAAGGTTTTTTCTAGTCATTTTGAAGAAACTCACTAGTATTTCACTTAAATATCAACGGTAACATGAAGTATGGAATAAGTACTCTGATAGCTGTTTTACTGGCGATTGCATACCCATCGTCGCTTAAAGCGCAGAAACTGGCATTGAAAAGCAACCTGGTAGCCTGGGCTACCACCACTCCAAACCTTGGTTTTGAAATGGCGGTAGACAACCAATATACCGTCCAGTTGTTCGGCAGCTACAATCCTTTCACTTTAAAAGAAAACAATAAGCTGAAACATTGGCTCGTACAGCCCGAAGTGCGCTGGTGGACGAAAGAGGCGTTCAACGGTCATTTCGTCGGGTTACACCTCATCGGCGGGCAGTTCAACGCCGGTAGCATCAAGTTACCTTTCAACATCTTGCCCGACCTCGACACCCATCGTTACGAAGGTTGGGGCATCGGCGGCGGTATCTCCTACGGCTACCAGTGGAAGCTGTCAGAGCGTTGGAACCTGGAGACTTCACTCGGACTGGGCTATGCACGACTGAGTTACGACAAGTTCCCCTACGAAAAATGCAGTAAAAAAATCGGCGAAGAGAAGAAGAACTACTTCGGACCGACCAAAGTGGCACTAAGTATTATTTACATCATAAAATAATTTAATCATGAGAAAAAGAAGTTTATTTGCTATGTCGCTGATCAGCCTGGCATTGGTGGCATGTTCAAACGACGAAGAAATCAACAAAGTAATCGACCAGGAAAATGAAGGTGGCGCACTGGTAACGCTGAAACTGGATGTGGCAAAACCACAAACAAAAGGTAGTCCGGATGCTACAAACCAACAAGCCGGGAAAACCGAAGAAAACACGATCAGCAATGTAACGGTTGTTGTGGATTATGGAACGGAACAGAAGTATTTCAAAGATTCCGATGCATTTGAGAGTGGTCAAGGATGGATTCCAGCTGAGAAGGAATTTTCATTCAAAGCTCCGGAAGGTGATGCAACGTTCTATGTATTTGCTAATGTGAACTCAGCCGACCAGATAGAGAACAGCTGGAAAACCGATATGGTTTCTGCCGGAACAGTCAGCGAATATTACACAGACAGCAAATTCTTTATGAGCAACCAGGATGGTAAAGGCGTGCAACATACCATCAGTGCTGTCAGCAAAAATGAAGTAAAAGTCAACATCGAACGTGCCGCAGCCAAAGTAACTGTAGAAAGTAAAGCAGATTTCACTGACAACACCCACGGAGGAAACCTGCGCGATATGTCATTTACATTGGGTAACATGGTTGACAAGTTTCATTTGTTGCAACAATCTAATTACGCTATCCCAACAGGTCTAACTTATTTACCTACCAATGACGTTGCAGCTACCAATGATTGGAAAAACGTAACATTAGGACAGACCGCAAACGGTCAGGGAACCGTACAAGCAACTGCTCTTGCCGGAGCTTATTGTATGGAAAACATTTCTGCGGACAACAACCAGAATACAACCACCTACGCCAAATTCAAAACAACATTTGTCCCGGGTAAGGCGTTGGATTTCGATGTTGCCGACGGTGGAGATGGTCTGAAAATAAAGAATGATTTGAAAACTGTAACAGTAGGAGATACCGACCTAGCCCCCTCTTTCTATGTGGTTCTTGAAGGTGACAGAGAGAACGTGACTTCCAACTATATCTTAAAGTCTGATTTGTATCAAGCAGATGGAACAACACTGAAAGATGGTGTAAAACTGAGTCCAACTAATGGTGGCTATGACGTTACAGGTATCGACGGCATATCTAAAATATCTGCTGAATATGAAAACGGTCAATGCTACTTCGGTCCGATCTGGTTCAACATTGATGCCTCAAAAGTAGCGTCACCTGTTTACCGCAACGACTGGTATCACCTGACAGTGAAAAGCATCAAATTGCCGGGTTCTCCGCAGGAACCGGGAGACGGAGGAGAAGAACCTTTGGTTTCTGACGCAGACGTAACAGTTGAAGTAACCGTTCAGGCTTGGGAATGGGAACCCAGAGATATCGAACTGCAATAAATACTAGAAAATAACGCTCAACCACCGGGTGCGAACCATGCTGCCCGCAGGATCTCGTACCCGGTTCTTACTTTTAATATTCAGAAAACAATGAACAAAACACTCACATACCTTTTCCTGGCCAGTCTATGCATGGCCGGTTTCACCGGATGTATCAAAGAGGACTTTTCCGACTGTCCGCTGCCTGTCGATCCGCCGGTTCCACCGGTAGAGGAAACCGACGGTCTGCTGAAACTGCAACTGTCGTACACAATGCACAACCATAAAGAGAACGGCACCTACACCGACCGCTTCGACCAGGAAGTACACAAGGCGGACGTGTTTGTGTTCGACCAGGACGGAATGCTTGTCTTACGGGATACCGACCCGGCTACAGCCTCCGCCACTACCTCCCCCTATACCCGCACGATGAAACTGCCTGCCGGTACCTACCAGGCTGTCGTATGGGGAAACCATTATGAAGACGAAACAACCTGCCTGACAGGAAAAGAGATTCCACTGGCAGCGTCGCACATGACCCTGAACGATGCCGAAGACGGAAAGATTACCTATCTTACCGACTCGCTCTTCCACGGTATGACCGCGCAACCCTTTACCATCGTGGCCGGCGAAGAACAAACAGTGCCCGTCGACCTGATGAAAAACAGAAAAGATATCCGCCTGCTCGTGCGTTGGCACGAAAAAGGAACGAACAAAGGTACGCTTTGTTCGCACGCCTCCCATTTTAACAATCTAAGCGCCAGAATTTTCGAGACTAACACGACAAGCGACTTCCATAACCAGCTGATACGTCAGGATACCGTAGCTTACCTGGGCTGCGACTTCACTCCGGCCATGTGCTACGACTCGGCATTCCACGCCGACGGTATCTGTCCGCCTACCGAAACAACCTTCAAGGCAGACTTCCCCATGCAGCGACTGATGAAAGACAGCCAGGCACGACTCGCCCTTTACCGCGGCGACTCGCTGGTATACGAACGACGACTACTCGACATTATCAACCGCATCGACGAGTATGCCACCCAGGAAGCCCTCGACCGAGAAGACCATTTCCTGATCGAGCTCCTCTTCGAATGCGAACATCCGGATGACCCGGTCGACCCGGATCCTGATCCCGATCCCGACCCAGATCCTGATCCTGATCCCGATCCTGATCCCGATCCTGATCCTGATCCTGACCCTGACCCTTGGCCCGATCCTGACCCTGATCCTTGGCCGGAAGATGTTTGGAACCTGATCAGCATCACGATCAACGGTTGGAACTTTATCGAAAACGACGTTGAGTTATAAGAAGCAAATAACTTATTAAACAGACACTAGTATGCTAAAGATAAATAAACGAATCAAATGGATAACGGCAACATTGCTTGCCGTTATCCTCCTCATACTCCCCGGCTGCGACAACGAATCGCTACTGAGCGATTCCGCCCCCGCCGGCTCCACCACCCTGCGCCTAAGTACAAAGGGGATAGTCGTAAATCCCTCTGCATCGGACACAGACTGGGAGGTATATGTAAAGACGCTCCGCTTGATCGGCTTTCAGGAAGGGAAACTGGTGGTGAATCATAAGATAAATGACTTGACCAATTATAAGGTAGAAGGAACCGATCCAGACACTTACATAGAAATCCCGTTGGACGAAAGTACCGGAGCTACCATAAAAAGAGGAGAATTGGATTTGTATGCGGTGGCAAATGAAGAGGTTGGTGACTTTCCAGACAATACTTTTTCAAAAGATATTACGGCTGAAGAATTGGAAGCCTTGATGGTTAAGGCAAAAGATTCATACAGTGCTCCCGATGCCGCCACCCCTTTCCTGATGTCTGCCAAAGTAAATACGACCTTGCTGGCAGAAGAAAATAGCATAAAGGTTGAACTTGTCCGCACGGTAGGAAAGGTGGAGCTGACTTCGGTAAAGTTGGAAAACCAAACAGAGGTGAAAGAACAAATTACTTATTCTTTGTCTGCCTCAGGAAATGTATATGAAACCTATCCCCTTTTCACAGGAACGGGAACGGAAACAATAGCACTTGCCAATGCAACAGCAACCAATGCCCCGCTTTATTTGTCGGAAGCTGCGGCTAATGCTGTTACGATAGAAGTAGTTGTTACTTATGATGGCAATGAATATAAAGGCTCATTTAGTGACAAACAGATTATCCGCAACAAATGTATCCAAATCAATGCAACGATTAAACAAGCAGAAGAGAATAAATGTCTATTGCTTGAATCAACAATTCAGAATTGGATTCTTAAAGAGTTAAAACCTGAATATAACTAACTCAAACTATTCAATAAAACAAATAGAAAAGAATGAAACTATATACTTACATCAAACAGATAGGGGTTACATTGAGTATTCTTTCACTCAGTTGCCTATATACGGCCTGTTCCGATGAAACACTAATAGGTCCTTCCTATTCGAATGGAAAAGGTGGAGTTACCCTCAACATTACCCTTCCCGCCCCAATCGTCATTACCCCCATGACGAAAGCCGGAGCAACAGACTTCAACAAAATCAACGACTTGAATATAGTGATAGCTGATGGAGAGGAAGATCAAGAGTCAATTCATGCTATCATATATTATGACGTGAACAACCCGAATGATAATTCTGATGTTACTTTTGATATTAAAGACGGAGTACCTTCAGTACACTTTTCGAAAGATTATGCACAGAATAATGACCTATCCTCTAAAACGATTTTTCTGGTTGCCAATTACGGAAATGATCTTTCTGCATCCAGACCAGCAAATGTCGGTGCATTGCGCTCACTACAACAAGGCTCATCCGATACACCAGGAGTACCGAATGGATGTATGATGTTCGCCCAAGCGACAGATGGTGGTACTCACACAGACGGCGATGGTTCCACTGGAAAATTATTAAAGGCAAATCTGCAACGTACCGTTGCTATGATAACAGTCGCTATTGACGGTTCCGGTCTTAATAAAAATATATCAATTACCCCTACTGCGATTCGTTTATTCCGAGTGCCGACCGATTGTTATATAGGTAAACCCAATGACAATGTACCAACCGAACGCATCACCGCCTCCGGAGAATTTAAGGATGCACTTCAATATTCATGGCAACCGATTGTAGGAACAAAGACACAAACGGACGGTTATTCGGAATGGCGTTCGTATAAAACGGAAACCGGTGGACATTATAATGAGGATAATTATGAAGATCAATCGATTGCACCTTTGTTTATGTTTGAAAACTTACATGGCAAAGATTTTGGAGAACCATTAACAGAAAATGACCATCAAGGTGGCAAACGTCCTGCCGGGATTGCCAATAATCCCAACGCTATTGATGCGGCAACTCAAAACTGCTCGTACCTACAGGTAGATGCCAACTACATGAAGGTGGATGACAATGGAAGTCCCCTGTTCAGCGGTAAAGTAAGTTTCAAGTTCTTCCTTGGAGCAAATGAATATGACAATTTCGATATCGAACGTAATCATTACTACAAAGTCACTTTGTCTTTAAGTGGTAATGGGGTAACGGAAGGAGGACAAGTAGGAACGGATGCAACCGGGAATACTATCTTAGAGGAAAATCCGGAAGACGTTACATGGCGCGTGGACAGCGACCTTTCGACCGCTTCATTTATTACCGGCGACGTAAATCTGAATGCCAGTGGGGAGTATTTCTATGTACATGTGGCGGCAGATCCGGGTGTAACATGGAGCGTGACAGGAAGTGGCGACTATTTTGTTTGGGCTTACGGAAGAGTTGATGGAGGGAGTCCTAACTGGGGTTCTTTATCATCGGGGACAACATCTGTTGCTCCTATTGATAACAGTGGAACGTTATTGTTTTATGCTCAACCTTTGGTTTATGGAGATTGGGCTCCGGAATCTCAAAGTATCATACTAACCCTAACTCCTTCTTCGGGATCTCCTACTTCAATCACGATTACGCAGTATTCTCCTCTCAGAATTACATTGAACGCGGCAGACTACCCTTATATTCAAGACGTTTTTGGAGAATCTCAAGTGGATTTTTTGTTGGATAGAATTGATCGGGAAGCGTTACCATGGGGATTTTCCGGAGAAGTATTGGATCAAAACCATGCGGGTGGATTCGACAACACGTTTCATTTGATTGATGAAAATCCTGATTGTGGTCATAATCATAGAACTGTAGCTGAAAAATACCTGCCTTTCGGTACGGCAGATAAAACAGATCCGGCTCAAGGAGGAAGTGCCATGATTTATGCGTTGATGCTTTATGAAAATCAAAACACAACACCTTCCGGAGATCCTTCTACGGGTGTTTTGCAGCAAGATTTTCCTGTCATAGACAGAACACAGGATTGGTCGAATACTAAATATTATTGGACGATACCTTCTATTGAAGAGTGGCAAATCATAGAAAAAGCAGCTCGGGATAAAGGAATTTTGGATGAAGACTTCCCGATACTTGACTGGTTCAGGTATTGGACATCAGATGCCGTGACGCAACTTTCCGAACCAAAAGGCGGATATACCCATGCTTTTACCTATCAGTTCAATAGAGGTTTGGATGCGCTTACTGCGGATGGTGAATATCCGATAGAGCAAAAAGCCCTTAGAACGGAAAGACTTCGTTTTAGGTTAATCTCTGTAGCTCCAGATAATTTACCTTCGGCAAGATAATACACTCTTTGTATTGAAAAAAACTCGCCCCGCCCCGAATCTTTAGGGATTCGAAGCGGGGCGGTTTATTACAAGCAAAAGTCACACTATGGCACGCAGACGAGACGAGAAATGCATTCCTGTTTCATTCAAGCCAATGTATTCGTTCCTTCCACCAAATGTCCCATCGACCAGACAGAACGGACATTCAACTTACGGTCCAGAATAACGATATCGGCATCTTTACCACGTTGCAGAGAACCCTTACGATCGTCTACTCCCATCAGGCGAGCCGGCGTTTCAGAAGCCATGCGAACAGCGTCTGCCAAAGGAACTCCGGCATTTTGGGCCATCGTACGAACCAATACATCCATTGTAGCGATACTACCTACCAATGAAGAATGGTCTGCCAGTTTACAAACGCCATCTTCTATGATAATCCGGGGATCATCAACGGGCTTTCCTTCATTGGCGGCATAAGCCAATGCATCCGTTGTCAGACAAGTACGTTCCACACCCTTCAGCTTGTAAACCAGACGCAGGATTGTTGAAGGCAAGTGACGGCCATCGGCAATCACCTCCACCGTCATATCATCTTCCAAGAACACACTCTCTACCGTTCCTTCATATTTATATTCACGACGCTTATGGAATCCGGGCATAGCATTATAGAAATGAGCCGCATGCGTAAAACCGGCTTCATAAGCAGCTTTAATATCTTCAAATTCTGCCTCCGTATGAGAAACAGCTGCCAAAAGACCTTTTGAACGGACATAACGGGCAAAATCCAATGCCCCCGGTAATTCCGGACTTGCATCCCAACGTTTAATACAATTCGTACTTTCCAGTAACGATTTATATTCGTCCGAATCAGGATCTTTCAAAGCGTCTGTCAGTAAACTGCCTGCCATCTTCGGATTCAGATAGGGTCCTTCCAACTGTAATCCCAACACAGGACTGTTTTTCTCTGCCATCGCACTTTCACATAAGGCAACCCCTTTCCTGATTTCAGTCATGGGAAGCGAGCCCAATGTCGGGAAAATACAAGTCGCCCCATATTTCATGTGTGCGTTCACTGCCCCGTGGAAAGCTTCTTCTGTACATTCCTTAAAATCATATCCACCGCCACCGTGTATATTCATAGCAACGAAACCAGGAATAATATACATTCCTTTAGCATCTACCACCGTAGCCCCTATCACAGCCAGGTCACTATTTGTTACTTCCAGTATTTTACCATCACTGATCAGAACAGAACCGTCTTTTAACCAACCTTGCGGCGTCAGGATCTGTCCGTTTATTATTTGAGTTAACATAACTTCTTCTCTATTTTATTCTTGTTCGATCCCGTTAAAACAACTTATTAGTACCTTCCACCAATTTACCCATAGCCCAGACAGCACGTACATTCAAATCTTTGTCCAAGACCATCAGGTCGGCATCTTTACCACGTTGCAAAGAACCTTTGCGGTCGTAAACGCCCATGATACGGGCCGGCGTTTCAGAAGCCATACGAATCGCATCTTCCAAAGGTATCTCAGCTTTCTGTACCACCGTACGAATCAGGCGGTCCATCGTTGCAACACTACCGGCCAACGCTGAGCGGTCGGCAAGTTTACAAACCCCGTCTTCAATGATCACACGCGGGTCGAAAGCCACCTGGCTATCGCTGGCCGCACAAGCCAAGGCATCCGTGATCAAACAAGTCCGTTCCACACCTTTCACCTTATAAACCAGACGAAGGATTGTCGGCGGGACATGAATACCGTCAGCTACCACTTCCACTGTCATGTCATCGATCAGATAGATACTTTCGACAGTTCCTTCATACTTATACTCGCGGCGTTTATGGAAACCGGGCATAGCATTGTAAAAATGGGTGGCATGTGTATAACCCGCTTCATAAGCCGTCTGGATATCTTCATACTCAGCCTGTGTATGTCCGACAGCAGCCAACACGCCTTTCGAAGTGATATACTTGCCGAACTGCATGGCACCCGGCAATTCAGGCGCAGCGTCCCAACGCTTGATACAATTCGTCTCCTCCAGCAACGGGATATATTCTTCCGGGTCCGGATTCTTGATGTTTTCAGGAATCTGACCACCGGCCATCTTCATATTGAAGTAATGGCCTTCCAGATGTAATCCGAGGATAGGACTGTCCTTTTCAGCCATCAACTTTTCAGTTGTAGCTGCCGCCGCACGGATCATCGGGATGGTTGAAGACGACAAAGTCGGGAAAATACTCGTCGTACCATGTTGCATATGCGCAGCCACGGCACCACGGAACGCCTCTTCCGTACCTTCCATAAAGTCACGTCCGCCTCCGCCGTGAACATGGATTTCCACTCCGCCCGGAACGATATACATTCCCTTGGCGTCAATCAAGTTTGCACCAACTATGGCAAGGTCACAGTTGGTCACTTCCAGAATCTTGTTATCACTAATCAGAACAGAACCATCTTTCATCCAGCCCTGCGGTGTCAGGATACGACCGTTAATAATTTGAGTTAACATAATATTTTGTCTATAAATTAGGCGTTGTTATTTATCAATTAGTTCAATCTCATGGTATGATAAACCGAAGTCTATCGATTGGCAAAAGTAAATACTTTTTATTTAATGCAATCCTTCTTTAATCAATATATTTCAAAAAAAGCGCCACCGGATCACCGGGACGCTTTCTCATTCAATTCTTCTAATTCCATGGTCAACTCCGTCCATGTGTCCATTGTGTCGGACAACTCTTTTTTCAATGATGAATAATCATTATATAAAGATGTATCGGATGCTCCTTCGGGAGTTGCCAGTCTGGCTTCAATGGCAGCTATGGAGTTTTCCAGTTCCGTTATTTTATTTTCTGCCTCGGCAACGGCTTTTTCTACTTTCTTAATCGCTTTGCTTTGTTCTTTGCGTGCTTCATAAGAAAGTTTGTTTTGTGTAGGCTGAACATCCGTATCCGCAGTCAAAGAAGCTGCCTGTGTGGAACGTTCCAGTTCACGCAAACTATCCATCTTCTTTTTTTCCAGGAATTCATAGATTCCTCCCAGATGTTCAACGACACGCTGATTGCCGAATTCATATACCTTATCTACCAGGCCATCCAGAAATTCACGGTCATGGGAAACGACAATCACGGTACCGTCAAATTCACGCAACGCATCTTTCAGGACATCCTTCGAACGCATATCCAAATGGTTGGTCGGCTCATCGAGGATCAGCAGGTTGACCGGCTCCAGCAACAGGCGGATCATCGCCAGACGGCTTCTTTCTCCTCCCGACAGGACTTTCACCTTCTTCTCGGATGCTTCGCCACCAAACATAAAGGCTCCGAGGATATCGCGGATCTTGGTCCGTATATCACCCTGCGCTACATAATCGATCGTATCAAAGACCGTCAGGTTATCATCCAGCAACTGCGCCTGATTCTGGGCAAAATAACCGATCTTCACGTTATGCCCCAATTGCAGTTTTCCTTCATAGTCGATCTGTTCCATGATACATTTGACCAGCGTCGACTTACCTTCACCGTTCTTTCCGACGAAAGCGACCTTGTCCCCTCTGTTGATAGTCAATGTGACATCCTTGAAGATCAGATGATCCCCATAACGTTTAGCCACATTCTCCATAATCACAGGATAAGAACCGGAACGGGGAGCCGGAGGAAATTTCAGGCTCAGCATGGCTGTATCTACCTCATCCACTTCGATACGCTCTACCTTTTCCAACTGTTTGATGCGTGACTGCACCTGAACGGATTTGGTCGCTTTATAACGGAACCGTTCAATGAATGCTTCGGTATCAGCCAGCTTCTTCTGCTGGTTTTCGAAGGCACGGAGTTGTTGTTCGCGGCGTTCCTTACGAAGTTCAACGTATTCGGAATACTTTACTTTATAATCGTATATACTTCCCAACTCGATCTCGATCGTACGGGACGTGGTATTATCAATAAAAGCACGGTCATGCGAAACCAGGATCACAGCATTAGCACGGGTCGCAATGAAATTCTCTAGCCATTGGATAGATTCGATATCCAGGTGGTTAGTCGGCTCATCGAGCAACAACACGTCCGGACGGCGAAGTAATAACTTTGCCAACTCGATACGCATACGCCAGCCACCGCTGAACTCGGAAGTCGGACGTTCAAAATCACTGCGGTTAAATCCCAGACCGATCAAAGTACGTTCCAGTTCTGCATGGTAGTTGCTTCCCCCCATCAGCTGGAAATGTTCGGAAAGATGTGTTACCTTATCTATCAGCTTCTGATACGATTCCGTTTCGTAGTCGGTCCGTTCAGCCAGTTCCAGATTCAGCCGTTCGATCTCCTTTTCCATTTCTTGGATATGACCGAAAGCCTGTTCCGCTTCTTCACGGACAGTACGGCTGTCGGTCAGCTGCATCTGCTGAGGCAGATAGCCGATCGTCGTCTCTTTGGGAATACTCACCGTACCGGATGTCGGAGACTGCAAACCTGCAAATATCTTCAACATCGTAGATTTTCCCGCCCCGTTCTTACCGACCAGTGCGATACGATCCTTCTTGTTTACCACAAACGAAACATCATCAAAAAGCGTAAATTCGCCAAATTCAACTGTTAGTCCTTCAACCGAAATCATATTTATTTCTTTTATGGCTGCAAAAGTACACAAAAATCGCCTACCACTCCAAATTAGCAGAATGCAGTATCATAATATATGTCACAAAACCAGACAGTACCTTATCGGTAGAAAAAAAATAATTAGTAATATCAGGAAAAATACTCGGAGGATTAAAAATAGAAACGACTAAGTTCTAGCAGAACTAATTTATAACGACACCGCAAATATAGTATATTTTTTATTATCAATACCTAAATATATTAAAATTAATTACGATCAACAAGAACTTAAGTTGAATATGTTAATTATTAATTACGCAATTAAGTTAACATGCTTTTTTCTATCCGTCACCAATTTTGCCCTAAACGACTGATATATTAATGATTAGTTCTAATAGAAACGACTAAGTTCTGCTAGAACTATGATAACTTCAAAACTAGTATTAATTATCAATAAAAAAACACATGAACTACAGGTCTATTTTCAAGCAAAACAAACTCCCTTTGCTTCTAATCGCACTTGCTTTTCCTGTTTCAGTAACCACTTCTTCTTTGTATGCCACAACAACAGAAGTAACTATTACCCAACAGAAAAAAGCCATAAACGGAGTAGTCTTTGACGGTGGATTAAATGAACCACTAATTGGTGCTAACGTTGTTGTGAAAGGAACAACCAACGGTACTGTTACGGATTTGGATGGCAAATTCACTTTAGAAGCCGCTCCAAATGACATTCTAGTCATTAGTAGTATCGGATTTAAGTCATTAGAAATTAAAGCCTCTGATGCAGCGAAAGGAAAAATCACACTACAAGAAGACACACAAGCGCTGGACGAAGTAGTTGTTGTAGGCTATGGCGTACAGAAAAAAGCCAATCTGACAGGTTCTGTGGCTCACATCTCGGCAGAAGCGATTGAATCGCGTAGTGTAGCAAGTGTTTCGGCAGCTTTAGCCGGACAAATTCCAGGTGTAACGGCAATACAAAGTTCCGGTGCCCCTGGATCGCAAACCGCAAGTATTACGATTCGTGGAACAAACTCTATCAACGGCGGTAGCCCGCTGGTAATTGTTGATGGTGTACCCGGCAGTATGAATACGATCGACCCGCAGGACATCGAGAGTCTTACCGTATTGAAAGATGCCGCTTCTTCTGCCATTTACGGTGTGCAAGCTGCTAATGGTGTTATTTTGATTACCACTAAAAAAGGTAAAAAAGGTGACAAAGCCCGCATTAACTATTCAGGTTCCGTTGCCTGGTCATCACCGGTTGCATTATTAAAATTCCTGGGTGCCGGAGATTATGCCATGTTATACAATGAAGCTGTAAAAAATGAAAATCCTAATGCCATCCTCCCTTACACAGAAGAAGACATTCAAAACTATCGAAACGGAACACTCCCCGACACAGACTGGTATGATGAAACATTCAAAAAGAATGCACTGGAAACATACCATAACCTGTCTATCAATGGAGGTTCGGAAAAAACCAGTTACAATGCCTCTATCGGTTATACACGCCAGGATGGTCTGATCGACGTCAATAAATACGACCGTTTCAACGGACGTATCAGCGTAGACAGTGACATCAATAAATGGTTGACTGCCGGATTAAATGTTTCCGGTTACAGAGGAACTAAAAACGATGGCTGGGAAGGTTATGCTTCACTGCGCCAATATTGTAACCGACTGGCTCCTATTTACCCTGTATACAATGACGACGGCAGCTTCTATTACAGCGGTCTGAACAATCCGGTTGCCCACCTCAACAATACAGGTTTCACACGACAGGTCGACCAGCAGCTTAATACGACAGCCTATGCTAAAGTCAATATTTTACCGGAGTTGAATGTCAAAGCGTTATTCTCTGTCCGCAATGATACCCGAAACAACGAAGGTTTCAAAAAACTGTTGGAATACGGAACCGGAAACAATACATTTAACTCCGGTCTGCGTGAAGGATACCAAAAATATTACGACTGGAACTGGTATACAACACAAGTCCTGGCCAATTACAACAAAACATTCGGTAAACATTCATTAACCGCATTAGCCGGTTTCGAACAAATCTATTACAATTACAAATATACCGAAGCTACCCGCAAAGGCGGTGGAAACGATGAATTAACCGAATCACTAAACACGCTGGATAAGTCTTCCCAGACAAATAAGAACGGAGGACACGAAACTGCACGCCGTTCTTATTTCGGACGCGTTCAATATGATTTCAACAACAAATATTTATTTGAAGCGAACTTACGTGCGGATGCCTCTTCACGTTTCCCTAAAGATTCCCGTTGGGGTTACTTCCCTTCTGTTTCTGCCGGCTGGCGTATCACGGAAGAAAGTTTTGTAAAAGATGCCGATATCAAATGGTTGAGCAACTTAAAAATTCGTGCAGGCTGGGGACAAACTGGTAATGAAGAATTATCAGATAGCGATATCTATCCGTCGATAGCAACGTATGCGTATGGAAGCTATATGTTCGGAAATTCTCTTTATTCTACCGCCTACGAGACTCGTTATGTAAACTCCCAACTGAAATGGGCAACCGTAACAAACTACGAAGGAGCTATTGAAGCAGGTTTCCTGAATAACCGTTTAGGATTTGAATTAGCTGTCTATAAAAAGAAAACCAAAGATATGTTGTTGTATTTACCGGTACAGGGTGTTTTGGGTATGGACGCTCCTGCACAAAATGCCGGTAGTATGCAAAATACAGGGTTCGACCTGAGTTTATTCCATAACAACCGCATCAACAAAGATTTCAGTTATGCAGTCAACCTGAATATAGCTTATGTAAAGAATAAAATTACAGACATGTGCGGAACAGAAGGAGAAAATCCGGACGACAGTAAATACTGGTATCTGGAAGGGTATGCTTTAGGTTCATTCTATGGGTACGAAGCTATCGGTTATTTCAACACGGAAGAAGAATTAGCTAATGATGCAAAACGTACCGGAACAGAACAGTTAGGTGATATCAAATACCGCGACTTGAATAATGACGGTAAAATCGATGCAGCAAACGACCGTAAAGTAATCGGTAAAGACAAACCGTCATGGACAGGTGGTCTGAACATCGCTCTTTATTACAAAGATTTCGACTTCTCAGCTTTCTTCCAAGGAGCCTTCGATGTATATGGTTATTATACAGGTGAATCTTCTTACGCGTTCTACAATAGCGGCAAAGTATTGGAACGTCATCTGGATCGCTGGACTCCGGAAAACCATAATGCTTCTTATCCGCGTATCACAAAAGATTCACAGATAAACTTCTCGACCTCTTCCTTCTGGTTGCAGGATGCTTCGTATGTTCGTTTAAAAAATATTTCATTAGGATATAATATTCCGTCTGTCCTTACTCAAAAAATAGGAATCGACAAGGTTAAAGTATATATTTCCGGTGAAAACCTTCTGACCTTCAGCGGTCTGGAAGGCATTGACCCCGAAGCTCCGGCTTCCAATCGTGGAGCTTATTACGGAAACGTAAAAAAAGTATCATTAGGCTTAAAAGTATCATTCTAATTTCTCATGACTAAACAAATATGAAAAAGAATATATTATCAGTTGCCATATCGGCCTTATTATTATGTTTTTGTTCGTGCAGCGATTTTCTGGATCGTTACCCGAAAGAAGAGTTGTCTGACGGTAGCTTCTGGACAAAACCGGCCGATGCAGAAATGTTTGTAGCAGACATATATGGTATATTACCCGGTAGCGCAAATGGAGACATAGACGGAGATATCAACTCCGATAATGCAGTACACGGAATCAAATGGGCGGCAGGTGATGTGTCGAAAGGAATTTACGACCCGGCCGGATTTGGATGGAGCGGAAGTTATTCATCTATCCGGGCCTGTAACATCTTGCTCGAAAAAATCGATATGATAGAAGACTATCCTGTTGCAGATAAAGAAGCGACTATCGGTGAAGCACGTTTTTTACGCGCTTACCTATATTTTGAGTTGATCCAACAATTCGGGGATGTTCCTTATATAGAAAAGAGCCTTGCATTAGACGAGATGGAAGGTATTACTCGTACTCCCCGTGAAGAAGTATACAAAAAAGTCATGGAAGATTTCGATTACGCCATCGAAAAACTTCCGGTACAGTGGTCCTCTGACAAATACGGACGAATCACAAAAGGTGCCGCCTATGCAATGAAAGCACGTGCCGCCCTGTATTATGCCGATTGGGAAGTTGCGGCAAAAGCGGCAAAAGCTGTTATCGACTCAAATCAATACGAACTGTTCGATGCTGAAGGTACAGGCCGTTATGCCGAATTGTTCTGGGAAAGCCAAGAAGCTTGTAGTGAAGCCATTTTGATCCGCCAGTTCAATGCTCCCGATAACACAAACTACATCATCGGATGGGAATGTTTTCCTACTAAAGGTTGGGGAGGTATCAATCCGACACAAAGCCTGGTAGACGCATTCGAATGTATCGACGGTGCTCCGATCAACAAATCTTCTTTATATGATGAAACAGATCCATTTACCAACCGCGATCCGCGTCTGGAAGTCTGTGTATTGCATGACGGCGAAGAAATGTATGGAACGACTATTAAAGTAGCACCATTAAAATCAAGTGGAAACACCGGTATCGCACAACATGGCGATGCCACAGCCACCGGTTATTATCAACAAAAATGGTTAGATCCCAATATAGACCCTCAATCCACAGGATGGGATATGGGAAAAGATTGGCATGTAATCCGTTTTGCCGAAGTCTTATTAACTTATGCAGAAGCCCAAAATGAAATAGCAGGTCTGGACGATTCAGCATTCGAAGCGGTAAACCGTGTACGTCGTCGTGCCGGCATTCCCGAATTGCAAAAAAACGATGCGAGCAAACCGACCTATTGCGGAACACAGGATGAACTGCGCCAGCGTATCCGTAACGAATGGCGTGTTGAATTTGCACTGGAAGGAGGTAAACGCCAATGGGATATTCGTCGTTGGGGCATAGCCAAAGATGTACTGAATGCTCCATTCCTGGGATTAAAATACAAATTAGTTGACGATCCGAATGCTCCTGCCGAAGACGGAGGTAAAAAGTGTATTCTCTATCAGGGAGAAAACATAAAACTGACAGGTAGCCGTTATTCCGATCATAATTATGTATATCCGGTTCCACAATCCGAAATCGATCTGAATCCGGCATTGACCCAAAACGCCGGTTATGAATAACAAACTCTAAAAGGGAAGATGTATCAAATGTCTCTGACTGTCTTTGATACATCTTCCTCTTTTCCTGAAACATAAAATATGAAAAACACCTATTGGATTCCATTCCTATGCCTGACCGGACTGTTTCTGTTTCTATTTTCCGACAGTATGGCTTACGTCATATCTTATCATGAACAGCAGGAACTATTTCTGTTCAGCCGTCCTTATCTGGAAAAGTATATTTATGAAATCGGTGGTGCAGGTCGGTATATCTCAAATTTCATCACCCAATTCTTTTATTTTCCCCTTGCCGGTAAACTTATTTTTTCATTGTTATTGTCTTCTCTTTATCTGCTTCCCTGCTTAACCTGCCGGAAACTTACCGGTAAAGAAGACCCGCTGCATATAGCTTTATTGATGCCACTCCATCTGCTCATTCAATTCGAGTCTGTTGATTTCAACTTTTACCATGCTTCAAATCTCTTTTGCTCTTTTCTTATATTATATCTTCTTTCTTTTTCCGGAAAAAAATATTTCTGCTATACCTTAATTCCTTTTTTATTAATAACAGGGTTCTGTCTGGGATATTCATCCCCTCTCCTGTCTGTCTCCATCCTCTTCGTCACGGGATTATCAGCGCGGTATTTAACACCTTATCTTACCAATAAAAAAAGATATTTCTACTGTTCAGCCATCTGTCTCTGTTTATATACCGGAAGTACATTTTATTCTTTTGTTATTCATTATAATATGAAAGAACGGTTACTGCTTGAGGCCGAGACTTATGTAATAAATAAAGAATGGGACAAAGTGCTAATCTGCTCCGGTAAACTCCGCGGTAACAACCAACTGATGGAGTATTTCCGTAATATGGCTCTTTTTCATACCGGACGTATGCCCTACGACCTCTTGAAATATCCCCAAAGTAAAGGAGTCGCCTCTCTGTACCTCCCCTGGACAGGCGAAGCCAGGAGAAGCCGGTACGGACATTATATTTACGAACAACTGGGCTATATAAACGAAGCTCACCGCTGGGCATTCGAAGCAATGGTCGTATATGGAGAAACGGCGCCAATCGTCATCAACCTGATTCGGTATAATATAGCAAACCGACGTTACCCTATTGCATTACGCTTTATCAACATTTTGAAACAAACGCTTTTCTATCAAAAAGAAGCGGAGAAATATGAAAAAATGATACGGGAAAAGCAAAATCCGCTGCCGAATGCTCTTCCGTATGCCCCAAACGAAAAGATACGCTTTGCAAATATACTGAATCTAGGTCCGGAATTAAGTTATTTATGTGACCGAGATTCTACCAATCGTATGGCCTTCGAGTACCTGATGAGCAATTTGATTCTTAGCAACCAAATCACACGGTTTGCCGAGAATTTAGAAAGAATCCGGAATTTCGCCTACCCCTCCTTGCCCCGACTATACGAAGAAGCACTCTATTCCTATAAACTGGGAGTAGATGATGAAACATTCCAGGCACTCGGTTTCACAATCAGCCAAGAAACGGAAGAAAGGTTTCGGAATTATTATATCCTCTATCAACACAAAGAACTAAAAAAACTCAAGGAACAATTCGGGGACACCTTTTGGTATTACCTTCACTTCCTGAGTCCTTACGGTAATAAAATCACTGATAAATAAGAATTTATGAATCATACTTCTTCTATATCTTTTATACATTCCTGCATACTGCCCTGTCTGGCAATACTGGCCTTGTTGTGTGCATGCCGGCAAACACATATAACTCCGGATGGGCAAAGCGATAAACCGCTCACTATTTTTCCGGACTATACAGGAGTCACATTTCCTTCCAACATTGCTCCGCCCAACTTTCGGATCATGGAAGAAGGGGATGAATTCTACACGGAAATAGGTAACTCAAAAAAGATATTCTTCACTTCTAAAACAAGACAATCATCAGTCAACATCACAGAAAACAATTGGAGTAAACTTTTGAAAGAGACAGCCGGTGAGACATTCTATATCCGCATCTTTGTACGCCAAAACGGAAAATGGATACAATTTCCCGATATAACAAATTATATTTCCGAATCGCCTATAGACCCCTATCTGGTTTACCGGCTAATCTATCCAGGATATGAATTATGGAACCAAATGGGCATTTATCAGCGCGACCTCACCTCTTATCGGGAAATACCGCTGATAGAAAACCAATCCATTGAAAAAGACTGCCTGAATTGTCATACCTTCTGTAAAAATTCACCGGAAACTATGATGATACATATACGAGGAAAGGTTGGAGGAACTTTAGTTTACAGGCAGGGAAAAATCAACAGGCTGGATGTCAAATCTCCGGAGATGAAAAACGGAGGAGCATATGCCGCCTGGCATCCGGAAGGACGGTATCTGGCTTTTTCAGTTAATGAAATTCAACAATATTTCCATTCGACAGGCCCGAAAGCCGTCGAAGTATCCGATTCAGAATCCGACCTGCTCTTACTGGACACGAAAACAAACCGTCTAATATCCTCACCCGCCATTTATGGAAAAGAATGGATGGAAACTTTCCCTACCTGGAGTCCAGACGGAACAATGCTCTACTTCTGCCGGAGCAAAGCAATCAATGAAAAAACGCCTTTGGACAGCATACATTATGACCTATTCAAAATAGCATTTGATGCCGGAAAAGAATGTTTCGGAACACCGGAATGTATCTACGAAGCTTCCCAAAAAGGAAAAAGCGTCTCCTTTCCCCGGATCTCGCCAGACGGAAAATACCTGATGTTCACCTGTTCGGATTATGGTAATTTCTCTATCTGGCATCCTGAAAGCGAACTATACCTATTAAATATGGAAACAAACGAGATACGTAATATGGAAGAGGTTAACAGCAACGATGTCGAAAGTTTTCACACTTGGTCTTCAACCGGAGAATGGTTCGTCTTCAGCAGTAAACGGCAGGACGGATTATGGGCACATCCTTACATCGCTAAATTCGACAGACAAAAAGGTACAGCCGGCAAACCTTTCGTTCTACCCCAAAAAGATCCGGATTTTTATTTCTACTTTACCCAGACATTCAACTTGCCGGAACTACTCACAACACCTGTAAAAATCGGGAACGAACTGATCAGGCAAACTCGAAATAATAAAGAAACAGTAAGTTGGGATAGAAAATAATTGTTATCTTCGTCCCCAAATTAACTACTAACAATTTATAATTCATGAGGAAAAAAAGTTTAACATTATTAGTGGCTACTACCTTAGCCAGCAGTGTTCTATTTTCGTCTTGCATCGGATCATTCGGCTTGACAAACAAACTTCTGAGTTGGAACAGCAATATCGACAGCAAGTTCGTTAACGAACTGGTATTTATCGCTTTCTGGATTGTCCCTGTTTATGAAATTTCAGCGCTCGCTGATGTACTGGTGCTGAACTCTATCGAATTTTGGAGCGGAAGCAACCCTGTAGCAGATGCAGGAACCGTAAAGACAATCAACGGAAAAGACGGTGTATACACTGTTGAAACCAAAAAAGACGGATACCACATCCAAAAAGAAGGCGAAGAAAAAGCCATCGATCTCGTATTCAACGAAGCAGACAAGAGCTGGAGTGTTGAAGCCGACGGCGAAGCAACCAAGCTGTTAAAGTTTACTGAAAACGACGAAGTTGTCATGTATTTGCCGGATGGTAAAGAAATGAACGTAGAATTGAATCAGGCAGGTGTTCTAGCATTCCGTCAAGTAGCTGAAGGTTATTCTTTTTACGCTGCTAAATAAAAAACAACTTTAAAAATGGGAGACTGGTAATTGGTATGTATATAACCTTACCAGCCTCCTATTTTTTATCAGATACTACCAACCTAAATAAATACAAATGAAACACTTGGTTAAGAAAGCAATGCTCACCGGAGCATTCGGTTGCTTCCTTTTGGGTACTGCATTGGCTGATAATGCGACTGCATCCCAGGACACGAAGCCTTACTGGCAGGACGTTCAGGTCGTTGCCGTAAACAAAGAACTGCCGCGCAGCTCATTTATGACGTACGGCGACCGTTCGACAGCCCTTACTTCACGTTTTGAAAAGAGTCCCTACTATTCATTACTGAACGGAACCTGGAAATTCTATTTTGTAGACTCCTACAAAGATCTTCCGGCAAATATCACAGATCCTTCAACAAGCACTTCTTCCTGGGATGATATTACCGTGCCGGGCAACTGGGAACTTCAGGGACATGGTACAGCCATCTATACAAACCATGGCTACGAGTTCAAACCCCGTAACCCGCAGCCTCCGCTATTACCGGAAGCAACTCCGGTAGGCGTTTACCGTCGTGACTTCGAAATCCCGGCAAACTGGGACGGACGTGATGTGTATCTGCACATTGCAGGTGCCAAATCAGGTCTCTACGTTTATGTGAACGGCAAGGAAGTCGGTTACAGCGAAGATTCTAAAAATCCGGCAGAGTTCCTGATTAACGACTATCTGCAACCGGGAAAGAATGTTCTTACCCTGAAGATATTCAGATGGAGCACCGGTTCATATCTGGAATGCCAGGACTTCTGGCGCATCAGCGGTATCGAACGTGATGTATTCCTGTGGTCACAACCCAAGATTGCAGTAAACGATTTCCGCGTAATCTCTACCCTGGACGATACTTATAAAAACGGTATCTTCAACCTGGCCGTAGACATCAAAAACCATACGAAAGCAGCAAAAGACATCACAGTATCTTACGAACTGCTGGATGCAAAAGGACAGACTGTTGCAACCGCCGACAACAAGTTATGGGTCGGAGCCAACAGTATCAAGACAGCTTCTTTTGAAAAAGAGTTGAACGATGTCGCCACCTGGAGTGCAGAACATCCGAATCTTTATAAACTGTTGATGACTGTAAAGGAAGACGGCAAAGTAACGGAAGTCATTCCTTCGAACGTTGGTTTCCGCCGCATCGAAATCAAACCGATCGACCAGATTGCCGGTAACGGGAAACCTTACACCGTACTGTTGTTCAACGGACAGCCGATTAAGTTCAAAGGGGTGAATATCCACGAACATAACCCACTGACAGGCCACTATATGACAGAAGAACTGATGCGTAAAGACTTCGAACTGATGAAGAAAAACAACATCAACTCTGTACGTTTGTGCCACTATCCGCAGGACCGTCGGTTCTATGAACTCTGCGACGAATACGGATTATATGTCTACGATGAAGCCAACGTGGAATCGCACGGTATGTATTATAGCCTGAGCAAAGGCGGTTCGCTGGGTAACAATCCGGAATGGTTGCTGCCGCACATGGACCGTACGATGAATATGTACGAACGTAACAAGAACTATCCGTCAGTAACTATCTGGTCTTTGGGTAACGAAGCCGGTAACGGATACAACTTCTACCAGACTTATTTATATGTAAAGAATAAGGAAAAAGGAGCAATGAACCGTCCGGTCAACTACGAACGTGCTCTCTGGGAATGGAATACCGACATGTATGTACCGCAGTATCCGAGTGCTGGATGGCTGGAAGAAATCGGAAAAGAAGGTAGCGACCGTCCGATAGCTCCTTCCGAATATGCCCATGCCATGGGTAACTCGACCGGTAACCTTTGGGGACAGTGGAAAGCTATCTACAAATATCCGAACCTCCAGGGTGGTTGGATTTGGGACTGGGTAGACCAGGGACTTCTTGTTAAGGATGAAAACGGCAAAGACTATTATGCATACGGTGGCGACTTCGGCGTTAATATGCCTAGCGACGGTAATTTCCTTTGCAACGGTATCGTAAATCCGGACCGCACTCCGCATCCGGCCATGAAAGAGGTGAAATTTACACATCAGAACGTTGGTTTCGATGCCGTGGATGTAGCTAACGGTGTATTTAAAATCACGAACCGCTTCTACTTCACCAACCTGAAGGATTATACGATTACATATACTGTAAAAGCGAACAACAAGGTAATCAAGAGCGATAAAGTTTCACTTGACCTGGCTCCGCAGGCTTCACAGGAAATCACTGTTCCCGTAGCAGGTCTGAAACCACAGGCCGGTGTCGATTATCTGGTTAATTTCGTTGTTACTTCTAATAAACAGGAAGGTGTAATTCCTGCCGGTTACGAAATCGCCCAGGACCAGTTCCGCTTACCGATAGAAGCCGATAAAGTTGCTTATAAGGCAGGTGGTCCTAAACTGGCCGTATCAGAAGAGGGTGATAACGTGAAAGTAACTTCTTCCAAGGTGAACTTCGTGTTCGACAAGAAGTCAGGCGTTGTTAGTTCCTATAAGGTGGGCGGCACGGAATATTTCAACGAAGGTTTTGGTATCCAGCCGAACTTCTGGCGTGCTCCTAACGACAACGACTACGGAAGCGGTAACCCGAAACGTTTGGAAATATGGGAACTGTCAAGCCGTAACTTCAACGTGACTAAGGCTGCTGCCGAAATCGTCGACGGAAATGCCATCGTAAATGTGGAATATAAATTACCGGCCGGTAACGAATTCCTTATCACTTATAAGATTTATCCCGACGGTGTAATGAATGTGGCTACCCACTTCACCCCGGCTCATCTGGATGGCGTAAAGATTGGAATCTCCGAAGCGACTGCAACAGCTACGTTCTCACCCGGACGTGACAAAGTCAGCGACCGTGACAAAATGGTTGTTCCCCGTATTGGCGTACGTTTCCGTCTGCCGGTAACTATGGACCAGCTGGAATATTTCGGCCGCGGGCCAGTAGAAAATTATTGGGACCGTAAAGCCGGTTACATGATCGGGCAATACAAGAGCACGGCAGAAGAGCAATACTTCCCCTATGTTCGTCCGCAGGAAAACGGCCACCATTGCGATACCCGCTGGCTCACATTAGGCGGCAAAGGCAAGAACCTGTTAATCGTTGCTGACGATGATATGGAATTCAACGCCATGCGTAACTCCGTGGAAGATTTCGATGCCGGTAAGACAACCAACCGTCCGTACCAGTGGAACAACTTCACACAGGAAGAAATCAACAATCGCCCGAACATCGGTCCGTACGATAAACCTCGCCAGACACACATCAATGATATTACCCCGCGTAACTTCGTTGAAGTATGTGTTGACCTGAAACAACAGGGACTGGCCGGTTACGACAGTTGGTATTCACGTCCTGAACCTGAATATACATTACCTGCTGACAAGGAATACAAGTGGGGCTTCACTTTAATCCCGGCAGAAAATGCCAGCAGCGCACAAAAGAAAGCGGGCTATAGCTACAAATAAATAAAGCAATCATAAGATAGAAAGGGGACTCTGTACATTCAGGGTTCCCTTTTTTTTATATTATGTGAATTCGGTATAACTAATTTAGAAATAATTGAGTTATCCCGTTCCCGTGCTTGACACGGGATCGCAAAGGCACAGACCGTATCCTATAATATCTTTTGATACCGCCAGTTCTCTTGCGGCCCCGTGTCAAGCACGGGGACAGGATAGCTCATATCTGATAATAACTGAAACAAATTAATTCCGCGAACAGGTAAATAAACAGAATAGAAAGATACTACACAAAGTTTTATATATTTATCTACCATCTGCAACCAATCCATATAACACACTGTATATATGCCACATAGATGGTGACAGATACCTGATTTATCTGCAACCACATCTGCCATCTACCACTCTTTAATTGATATTATTCTGAAGCGTTTACTATATATACAGGTGACAGATGGCAGATACAGTGGCAGACAAACACACTGCATCTGCAACCCATAATTTATTGGAAATTAATACCATATCTGAGATAGTGACAGATGGCAGATGTTTTTGTAAAACAGTATGTATTATATTTGTATCAGCCTGGTGAAATTGTCACTGAATATTATCTCAAAGGTTACTACTTATTATCACCAAAGTCACTGCTAACTAATGCATAAGTCGTTAGCAAGTATTACTACCCTGTACAGGATAGCCGATTACGGTGTACAGGTTGTTCGACTAAGGTGTACACCCTAATCCACCAGGGTGTACAGGATAATTTTACTGAGTCGGGACTTTAGAGATAGAAGTTAGGGAGATATGTAATAGTTTATCCTTTACTTCTTTATAATAGATGAAAGAAGTAATCTTTCCGTGCCTACTACATCATGAAACTAAGTAACGCCAGCCGTATATCCGAATAACGGAAAACATACCCTGCTGAAAGTAACCGCGCCGGATAAGCCTGTTGTCCTTTGGTAATTAATTCTTCTCCTTCTCCATAAAGATACCTGAATACTCTCCGGGGAAGGGATAACCAAGCCGGGCGGTGCATCACTTCGGCAACCACCTTTGTAAAAGCCCGGTTCGTCAGTGGTTGGGGAGCAACCAGGTTGACAACTCCCGATAAATCCTTATGTTCGATAATAAACTGCGTGGCATGCAGCACATCTTCTATATGTATCCAGGAGAATCCCTGTTTGCCGGAAGCAATCTTTCCTCCGACAAAAAAGCGGAATGGCAGCAACATCTTAGGCAATGCCCCTCCATCCTTTGACAATACAACCCCAAAACGAGCTACCACCAACCGGATGTCTCTCGACAATTTCTGCGCCTCATCTTCCCAGCGGATACAAACCTCAGACAGGAAACCCGTTCCCACAGACGTACTGCTTTCTGAATAAATACCGCTATCCGGATAAATACCGACTGCTGATGCGGAGATAAATACTTTCGGCTTCACTTCCATCTCATTGATGATAGATACCAACCGCCTGGTAGTATAAATACGGCTGTTCATTATTTTACGTTTGGCTTTCCTTGTCCAACGCTGGTTTATCGTAGCTCCGGCCAGATTGATTACAACATCACATCCGGTCAATGCCTGTTTCAGCTTTTCGTCCGACCTCGAACGGAACATCGCATGTTTCAAAGGGACAACGACATCTCCGCCGGCAGATAAAAACTCTGTCAGATGCTGTCCTATAAAACCTGAATTACCGCTGATTGCAATTCTCATCTCCTTCTTCTTCAATATTATTCTTCAATAATAGAACAAGAAGGGTTTATAGTTTGTTGTAACTAGTTGGATGACAATTGTATTAAAGGTTGTAATTCTTGTTCAAAAATTTCTTTACTGATGATACGGTAATGCGGAGAGTAACTGTCGGCTCTGCAATCTCCCCTTCTGTTTCCGTATAGGAAGCCATTTCGCGGCGAAGATAATTACCGGCGGCTGTTGTGTCGCTGACGATATGCCCCGGACCGAACTTATCCTGGAAAAAGTTCTTGTACGGCAGAGAAGACAGAAAAAAGAGATAAGCAGATTGCGCTTCATGCTTATTTGATTACTTCTTTTAATGTATTAGGCAAATCTTCGCCAGTGATATTCTTGGCGATGATTACACCGTCAGGATTGAGCAATACGTTTGCCGGAATGCCGCGGACACCATACAAGGCAGGTATCTCCGAATCCCAATACTTCAAATCGGAGACGTGTGTCCAGGTCAGGTTGTCATCGGCGATGGCCTTCAACCATTTGTCTTTGTTGTTATCCAGGGAGATACCGATAATCGTAAAGTTCTTATCCTTGTAATCCTGGAAAGCCTTCACTACATTCGGATTCTCACGACGGCAGGGAGGACACCAGGAAGCCCAAAAATCAAGTAATACATATTTACCTCGGAAATCGGACAGAGAGACAGCCACACCGGCTGTATCCGGCAAAGAAAATTCGGGAGCCGTCTTGCCAATCTGCACATTCTCCAACTGGCCGATGATGCCATCCAGGTCTTTTACATAAGGACAGTCGGCCAGCGTCGGAGATATCTTGGCACGGGTCGCCTTCAACTGGTCCAACGGAAGCTGATAGGTAAAATAACGATACAGGTAGAAAGCCGCAGCCGGCGAATCCGGGTACTTGCTTATCAGGCTATCTATATCGAAACCTTTCTCAAAGACCTTACTCTGGTTTTCCTGGAAAATCGTATTGACCGGAGAGTTCTGAACGATAATCGTCTCGCCGTCATTTCCGAGCGTTACGTCCATATTCGTATTCTCCACAAAGAGTTGTACCGGATAATTCATATCCTCGGTAGCCAGGCCATACAGCAGGGGCTGGCTCACTTCTCCCTTGAATGTGAATTTACCATCCTTAATATCGGCGGTATCCACATCGAAGAACATTTTATTACGGAACGTTTTCAGGTAAATCTTACCGTCAGGCATATTCTCCACGACTCCGTTTATCACATAACCTTTAGGCGTTTCCTGGCAACTTGCCAACAGGAACACAGCCATAACCATCATTACTAGTTGTTTCATTTTGCTTTACTTGTTTTTATAGTTGACAGGCGCAACTTATTTAACATCGGGATGATGATACCTTCCTTTCTTCAGGGTAATCTTACCATATTCTATGGCACGTACCGGACAACGGTGGATACAGGCAACACATTGCACGCAGGTATCCGACCAGACAGGCTTTCCTTCGGACAGCGTTATGGTCCCGGTCGGACAAACTTTCTCACACAAACCGCATGAGATGCAGGCATCCGTTACCCGAAAGGAGTTCTTCCCTATGGCAAAATTAGCAAAAAGAGGATATATCCAGTAGCTTTTGAGTCCCGGCAGACTTCCTTTATTGTATAAATTAACGTTTTTACTTTCGCGGATAGCAGTAGCGATAGCAGCGACGGCGGCGGGCGCATCTTCCAGTTTCTGTCTTTCGACTTCCTTGCTGTCTACATCAAAACCAGGCAGGAGGATATAGTTATTCGGCATAATGACCGAGTAACCGGCCGTAAGCGTAATCCCCCGTTTAGACAAGGCTTTCTGCATCCTGTCAGCGGTATAACCGCATTCGTCGCCACAGGTGGAAACGGAATATACGGGTTGCTTATCGTAGCCGGTCAGCTTCAGTTTCGAGATAAAACGGGTAACAGGGACAGCCGGTCCCCACGAATGTACGGGATAGACAAACAGCACTTTCTCATCTTCCCTGAGCGGGCAGACAATTTCCTTTTTATTGGTTTTTAACTCCTCCGCTATCGAAACGACAGGTTCTCCCAACGCGATACTCAAAGCATTCGCCACCCAACGGGAGTTTCCGGTACCTGAAAAGTAAAATATCATACGCGTATCTCTGTTTTGCCCACAAATGTAAATATAATTCAGAACTAATATCTTATCTTTGTCAAATAAGAAAACCAAAGAAGATATATTATGACAACAATGGAATTAAATTTACGGAAACAAAACTTTACCGAGTTCATCCTTTCGATGGATGAAGAGGAGTTTACTGAATTGGAGAAATACGCTAAAGCATTATCTCTAAAAAAGGCTGCATCTAAAAGTAAGCCCTACCCATGGGCTTTATCTGAAAAAGAATTGACATCTTGTGTTAGGGAAGCCAGGGAAGATGTCTTGTATGGACGTTGTATTTCCGATGAAGACCTGACAAAAGAAATGGAAGAATGGTAAAACTGGCATGGACTACTTGTGCCAGAAAACAATTAAAAAACATCAAACTGTACTATAAAGAGATGGCTAGCGAAAAAGTTGCCATGTCCATTATTTTACAAATCCAGCAAACGGCACAACGACTGATTAATCAACCTTACCTGGGAAAAATAGAACCTGCATTAATAAACGAACCGGAAGGCTTCCGCTCTATTATTGAAGGCAACTATAAAATTGTTTATTGGGTTGATGGAAATGTAATACGTATCATTACCGTATTTGATACCCGGCAAGCCCCTGATAAATTAAGGAGTTTACTCAATCTATAAACCGAAAAGCCCCGATGTTCGTTATCAGGGCTTTTCGATTTATATCCAATTTCTTACAACTCCACATCCCAAACCCCGGCACTCTTCTCCAGTTCCACCAGTGCCGCACTGTAATTGAAGAGTGTTTCTATATACTGGGCCTGCACATCATCATACGTCCGCTGGGCATCCAGTACCTCCAGGAGGGAGACTTCTCCACGGTTATAGCTGTAAATCTTTCCGTCGATTACCTCCCGGGCGGCATGAAGCATACCGTTTTCATAATGACTGACCTGTTCTGTCAATGACTGATAACTCCGGTATGCCTGCATAACTTCCGTCTGTACCTGCAACAAAGCCTGCTGATACTGCGTCTCGGCCTGCTGTTCACGGAAACGGGCGGCACGGATAGTCCCTTTATTGAAGTTGGAAAACTTCAGGGGAATGGCAATCCCGGCCGTCACCCCGGTAAAGGGTGGTGCCGGGGCCTCCTCATTATGCACCCGGGCATTCTTACTGACGGCAATAGACAGGTCGACATCCGTATTCCGTTCCCGCCGGGTCGCTTTCAGGGCACGGGAAGCGACTTCCTTATTCTTCATGGCTGCTACCAGGTCGGCACGATTCATCGAGGCAGTGGAAATCAGGTCGGCAAGCACAAAATCGCGGGGTGAAATCCGCAATGAAGCATCGGGGACGTACAAGGTATCGAGGGTAACCGAGCCGGTCAACAGGTTCAGATTAGAAAAAGCATTATGCAAATCGGTTTCCGCCTGCAATAATTCATTTTTCAATATCCCTGCCTCCAGACAGCTCTGGATAGCATCAATCTCCATGATTTTCCCTAAAGTAAAACGGACACTGTCGCTCTCTGCCAGCTGCCGGATATTCTCATAGGCGTTCTGTTTTACCTTATATAATTCATATTGTTTCAACGCCTCCAGGTAGGAAACGGTTGCTTCGGCACGCAGGTTACGGAAATAATCGGCGAGGAGTGCCTTTGTCAACTCGCTTTCACTACGGGCCAACGCTATATTCGCTCCCCGCTTTCCGAAAGAAAACGTTTTACTCAGTTCAACCTCCACTCCTTCTCCCATTTGCAGGCTTCCGTTCTCGTTGTTGAAATAAGAGACGGACAGGTTCGGGTCGTTGAATACTTTCGACGCAACCACTTCCGCCTCGGACACATTCATATTCAGACGTTCGGCTGCATACTCCAGATTCCCTTCCGCCACCTTCTCCATATAATTGCGGTAGGAAAGGGGAACCATTTGTTGTGCACTGCCGGCCAGACTTCCGGCAAGCAGGCACATTGTTATATAATGTCGCATAGCTACTATTTTTAATCAGACATTCGTATTCTTTACATCAGAAGATACTATCTCTTCATCCAGATAATGCTTTTCCACCAGATAGTATAAGGCAGGAAGCACGTAAAGCGTAATAACGGTCGCAAACAACAGTCCGTACACAATCACCGTCGCCAGCGGACGTTGCACATCGGAACCGATACCTGTACTCAACGAGGCAGGCAGCAAACCGAGCACAGCCACCGTCGCCGTCATCAGAATCGGGCGGAAACGGTGTTTCGCCCCGGTTATGATTGACTGCTTGAAACCGCGGTCACGACTACGCAGGTTATTGATATGCGAAATCATAATCACACCGTTTTGTATAGCGACACCAATCAAGGCTATAAAACCGACGGCAGAAGAGACATTCAACGTCATCCCCCGGACATTCAATGCCAGCATCCCTCCGAAAAGGGCCAGGGGAACCACACACATCATCAGAGCAGCCTGGCGGAATTTTCCACAGGCGGCAAACAACAGCAGCAGCATAATACCCAACGCCAAAGGGACTACTGCCGCCAGACGGTTATAGGCACGGTGCTGGTTCTCGAACTGACCGGCCCATTGCAGATGGACGGTGTCGTGATTATAATCTATGTCGCGGTCAATCAACCGGTTCGCTTTATTCAGAAACTCCGTCAAATCCACACCACGCAGGTTGACATGGATGGTCAGGTGACGCTTGTTCATCTCACGGGAGATTGTACTGGCACCGGTTGTCATTTTCACTTCGGCAACCTGCGAAAGCGGTATCTTTGCTCCGGCCCCATTCGTCAGTAAGAGATTGCCGATACTTTCAGGCGAGTTACGGCTGGCGTCGTCGAAACGGCAAATGACGTCATAACTTTTACTGCCGACAAAGATTTGCGAGATGGCCTTTCCCCCGATTGCCAGTTCGATCATATCGGCAACATCGGAAAAGTTCAGACCATATTGGGCAATACGGTCGCGGTCGGCAATAATCTGCAACTGGGGTAACGGCGGTTCCTGGTCGATGGCTACGTCGGCGGCACCGGGAATCGTTCGCAACACATTCACGACCTTATCGGCTATATGGCGGGTATCGGCAATATCATCTCCGTAAACCTTTATCGCCAGGTCGCTGTGAGCACCGGCGATCTGGTCCATGACCATATCGATAATCGGCTGGGAGAAGCTGACGGTATATCCGGGCATAGTCGACAACTTTTCAGACATTTCCTCGATCAGGTCCGCCTTCGTCTTGCCGAATTTCCAGGTGTCGTAAGGCTTCAACCCTACTCCGCATTCAATATGTGACAACGAGAAGGCTTCGGCTCCCTCATCGTCGCGTCCGACCTGTGTCATGACATAAGAGACTTCATCAAACTGTTTCAATGTTTTGCGAAGTTCCGCTCCCATCGCCTTCGACTTCTTGATAGAGATACCCGGAGGCAATTGCACCTGTACCCAGATAGCCCCTTCGTCCAAAGGCGGAAGGAAATCTTTTCCTACCGTATAACTCAATACGCCGGCTGCCACCAGAATAAGGAACAAAGGTAACAGGACCCGCTTCGGTTTCTCCAGCAAAGCAATGATTTGCCGGTTATAAATCTCACCTAACTTTTCAAGCCAGCGGTTATGATAAATCTTCCTGGGTTTGTAATAAGCATAGAAAGCCAGGCCCGGTATCAGGAACAACGCCACAGCCAATGCCCCCAACAGGGCATAACCGACCGTATAAGCCATCGGCGTAAAGAGTTTCTTTTCGATATGCTCAAAGGCGAACAGGGGAAGATAAGCGGTGATAATAATTAATGTAGAGAAAAAGATAGGGCGGGCCACTTCAGTTGCACGGCGCAGGATTGAATCTTCCGTCAATATTTCATCGGGATGCCGTTCGCGCTTCTTCAGAATTGTTTCCATCATTACGATAGCCCCGTCTACCAGGATACCGAAGTCGATAGCTCCCAGCGAAAGCAGGTTGGCAGGTATATCGGTCAGATGCATCAGGATAAAAGCTATCAGCAACGACAACGGGATGGTCAGGGCAACCAGCAAAGCGCCACGCCAACTTCCGAGGAACAGGATGAGCACCAGTACCACCAGCACCATACCTTCAAAAAGCGTATGGGAAACCGTATGCAATGTCGTATCCACCAGGTTCGTTCGGTCCATAAAGACATGCAGGCGGGTTCCTTTGGGAAGGGTTTCATTATTCAGTTCGTCGACCGCCTGATGCACTCCTTCCAGCACCTGCGAAGGATTCTCTCCGCGAAGCATCTGGACGATCCCTTCCACCCCATCGGAATAATCACGGACGCCGTCGTAGAATCCCAATACCCCTTTACGTTCCAGGCTACCATATTTCAGGGTTCCCAAATCATCCAGGTAGACAGGCACACCGTTCTCGGTCTTGATAACGATACGTCCCAGGTCCTTCAGGTTTTTTACCAGTCCGATACCGCGAATTACATAACTCAGGTCGCCACGGCTTAACATACTGCCGCCGGCATTCACGTTATTCTTTTCTATCTTCTCGGTGATATCGCCCAGCGTCACATTATATTGTTCCATCTTGTGCGGGTTCACTTCTATCTGGTATTGGGTAGTGATACCACCAAAATTGCTGACATCGGCCACTCCCGTCACTTGCTTCAGACGGGGGATGACAACCCATTTATGCAGGTCGGTCAGTTCGCGGATATCGAGTTGGTCGCTTTCCAGTACATAACGGAAGATTTCACCGGTAGGCGAAGTCAGCGGGTTCAATCCCGGAACGGCATCATAAGGAAGTTCCACGTCTACCAAGCGTTCCTGCACACGCTGACGTGCCCAGTAATCGTCGATACCGTCATCAAAAACCAGCACAACGGTCGAGAGGCCGAAAGTATTCTTACTTCGCATCACATTCAGTCCCGGCATCCCGTTCATCGCCCTTTCAATAGGGATACTGATTTGCTGTTCTATCTCTTCCGCCGCCAGTCCCGGCACCTGGGTAACGACCTGGACGGTCGTGTCGGCAATATCCGGATAGGCATCAATGGCCAGTCGGGTCCACGAATAATATCCCACTACAGCAAGAAACAGGAATAATACGAACATCAGCCCCCGCCGGTGTATCGCAGTATATATTATCTTCTTCATAGGATTTATCGCGCATCAAGTAAATAAAAGGCTCCGGTAGTTACAATCATATCGCCGGAGTTAAGTCCGGTCAGGATAACCGTTTTGCCGTCTTCTGTGACAGAAGTAGTTACCTTCTGTTTGCGATAGGCATTGTTCCCCAATGAGACAAGCACATAAGCGCCTTCCTCTTCCTGAAGGATGGCAGATGTCGGGATACGGATGACATCGGCACTTCTGTCGCACAGCTTAACCGTCCCGTACATAGCCGGCTTCATCAGGTGGGCACTGTTGTCACATTCGATGAGGACTTCAACCGAACGGGTATCTTCGTCCAGCATTTCACTGACATGATAAATCTTTCCGGGCAGAGGCAGGTCGGGCATGGCTACCAGACGAATCTCTACGCTGTCCAGCGATTGTATCATTCCCATATCCTTTTCCTTGACATGGGCAGCCACCCATACTTTATTCAGGTTGGCTATCACGGCCACGGGTTCGGCATCTTCCTTGATATACTGGCCGATGACAATACGGTCGGTCACTATTTCGCCCGCTATCGGTGAGCGGACAATCAAAGGTTGTCCCAATACCAGGTCTTCCGGTTCTATCTGAAAGACCTTCAAAGCGGCAACAGCATTTTCATAGTCTTTCTTCTTCAATTCATAATTGACTTCCGCTTCTTCCAGTTCTTTCTGTACGCCGACCTTATTTTGCAGCAGGTCTTTTTCGCGTTTCAGGCTTTTCAGGGCCAGTTCCATCTCCTGTTTAGCCTGATAATACCCTTTTCCCGTCTCAAAGAAAGAAGGAGAACTTATCTCAAAGACCGGACTTCCGGGCGTCACCTTCTGCCCCAACCGTACGAATGATTTGGAGATACGTCCGGCAAAAGGGGAAGCAATCTCGGCATAATTGGAGGGGATAGCTTTCACCACCCCCGAAGTGGAAAACTCCAGGCGGTAAGGTTCTTTCTTCACTACGTCTGTTTTCAACCGGGATAAGATAGGTGATTTATCCCCTATTTGTATCGTGTCGCCCCGTAAAGTTACGGCAATAGCAACCTCATCGTCCTGCTTGTTCTGGTTGCAGGAACATAATACCATTGCTGGAAGCAATAGCATAAGTAATTGTTTCATATTGATTTTCTTGTATTAAATAATTCTTTTCTTCGTTGCTGGTAATTATTTAATACAGAAAGGCGGGGCGCGGAGGCTGATATTACGTACTGAACGTACGGGAGTTATATACTTGTGTTGTTGAATGAACACGGAAAGAAGTACCCAGGCTGTCACCAATGTGAGACACAAGGCAGCAGCCTCCATCATGATATCATCCAGTTCTTCAATCGTATTAAAAGCGGACGAATTATGCGTATGATGCGGCAAACCGTCTGCTCCCGGAAGGAAGGGATGGGAATGGGTAATGGAATAAGTCGGGAAATAATGGGTATGGGTGAACGCAGTACCTCCTACATAGTAACTCACAAAGAGTACTATCAGCAGATATTTTGCTATGGTAGTAAAGATAGATTTCACATGCTCCCGATTTGGACACAAAGGTATCTATTTATTTTGGTAATACTTTTACAAAAAGGGAACGATTCTGTTATTATTTTCTGCTTTTCATTTGGTACACATTATTTTTATCCATTAATTTGCAAGACTTAAACAAACATTGATATGAAAAGGACTATACTTCTCTTCGCAACCATGGCCTGTATGACCATAACTTCCCTTCCGGCACAGGAGGCCGCTGTAAATAAAATCATTGAAACCGGACGTTCCGATAACCAGGTCATGAACCATCTGGACATACTGACCAACCGCTTCGGCGGACGCCCTATCGGTTCGGATGCCTATGACAACGCCACCGAATGGGTTGCCTCCAAGTTCAAAGAATGGGGGTTGGAAGTGGAGTTACAGGAAGCCGGAACTTTACCCGTCGGATTCAACCGGGGTCCGTGGTTCGGCAAGCTGCTTGGTGAAAACGGGATGGAGTTGCATTTCGTCACCCCTTCCTATACCTCCGGAACGAAAGGACTTCAACGGGGACATGTACTGCTAGAGCCTCTTACACAGGATGAGTTCGACCGGATAAAAGGACAGTTGAAAGGCGCCTGGGTACTGGTAAATGGCAAAAACACGGGCTGGCCAATCAATTGGTCGGCAATAGCAGACTATGACCGTGCAGGTGTTATTGCAGAAAACAACACAATCGCTCAAAAGAACCGTGAGATAATGAGGGATAACTGGGTAAATAAAAAGAATACCCCCTTACTGCCTTTAAATGATGAAAAGCCGGCTCTCTTTTACAAGGAAATGTGCGAAGCCGGTGTCTTAGGTTTTATCCAGTCGGCTTCTGTCCCACTGCGTGCACTTTATGATAAGAATGTCGTATTCGATAAGGACATGACCATTGAGAAACTACCGACCGTACCCGATATCAAACTGGATGAACATCAATACGCCATCATCAAACAGATGGTAAAAGAGCGTCGTTCCTTTATGCTGGAGTTCGATATACGTAACCATTTCCGCCTGGGACCGGTCAAATATTATAATGTAATCGGTTCCATAAAGGGAAGTAAACATCCGGGGGAATATGTTATGCTAAGTGGCCACCTCGATTCTTTTGATGTTGGAACCGGTGGGGTCGATGACGGTTCAGGCGTTACCCCTGTTATGGAAGCCGCCCGTCTGATTGCCACGTCGGGAGCAAAACCTAAACGTACGATGCTTTTCTGTGCTTTTGCAGGTGAAGAGTTCGGTTTGCTAGGTACACAGGCCTGGGTAAGGGGTAATCCAAAGAAGATGGATAAAATATCGAATCTGTTCAACCGTGACGGCGGACCTACTCCTCCGGTAGGTATTAGTGTGCCGCAAGCCATGTATGATGATTTTGTGAAGATATGCGAACCGGTAAAGAAGATTAATGCCGAATATCCGTTCGAAGTCAAAGTAGCCGAACCGCGTAAACAGCCGACCACCATAGGCGGTACGGATGCTTCCGTCTTTGCACTGGATGGCGTACCGACCATCGGCTTTATGGAGAAAGACATCAAAGGTTATAACTTCAGCTACGATGAGATATGGCACACGGAACGCGACTTATACACCAAGAGCATTCCTGAATATCAACAACATGCTGCAACGGTCATGGCTATTGTCGGCCTGGGAGTAGCCAACCTCGACCATCAGTTATCACGCGAAGGATTATATCTGAAAGAAGAATAAGAGTAAATCAGGCTACCTGACGACACAAATAAGGCAGACGCCTCTGGGCATCTGCCTTATCTCTTTTACGGTTGTAAACCTTTTTCGATACATGCACCCGGTTATGACTGACCGGACGTCCGTGATTCTCTATTTCCGCTTCCCGGCTTCCCTTGCGGTTTGCCTTGATGTACTCGTCCAGCGGAGAGACTTTCTTTTTCTTCTTCATAGCTGTATTACTTTACGGCTACAAAGATACAATTATTTTTCCGGATATTGTCTTTTGGGATTTTTAGGGAACCATCCTTTCAATACGCGTTCTTCCTGCTCGAATACTTCCTTGATCGTCCAGAACGAAGAAAAGGCAAACACACCGCAGATAGCGGAGACAAAAACACTCTCTATCAGCAAAGATGCAACCGTTCCGGCAATCCCCAGAAGAAGGAATATCCACCAGCATTTAGTCCCCCAATAATATTCAGCCTTCACAACTATCGGATGAAACAACCCGATTATCAAAAAAGTAACGATACCAATCAGTAGCCCGTCAAAATTTATCATCTCCATATTTGTATTGTTTAATATAAAACAGTTTAATCAGTCTCAACAAAGATACAAAAATCAACTGTCATTCCTCATAAAATATATCTATCCGGGTATAAACATCCACAAACCGTTCACCCCAACCTGCACAACTCTTTATCTATATAACTATCCTTTATCAGTATTGCCTAAAAGCCATTCGGACATATATCCAACGATTCTTTTGTCAGAGGTAGGTGTAAATAAATTTAGAGGTAGGTCTATTTTCATTTAGAGGTAGGTCTAAATCAATTTACACCTACCTCTAAATAAAAAAACATTAGTACTATCCTTTCTTTTCATCCTAGACGAAAAGGAATCATTGTAGAGAGTTTCCTTATATGATTCATAAAAAAAGGCATCCCAAAATGGAATGCCTTTAGTATATGCTATAAAATCTACATCTTATTCAGCCTGAGCAGGAGCTTCTGCCGGCGTTTCTTCTTCAACCGGAGCATTTGCTGACGGCTGAGCAGTTCCAAAGTTAGGAGCTACCGTATTCGGGTCGATTGTAACAGCATTGTTTATCTGTTCTTTGATTTCAGATTGTGTAGTAGTTGTTGCTCTTGGGATAAATGCTGTAATAACGATACTACAAACAATAACAAAACCAGCCAGGCCCCATGTTGCTTTTTCCAAAAAGTCTGTGGTTTTACGTACACCCATAATTTGGTTAGATGAAGAGAATCCCGAAGCCAGACCTCCCCCCTTTGAGTTCTGGATCAATACTATCAAGATCAGAAGTATTGAAGCGATCAGGATTAGAATAGAAATAAATACGTACATTTTAGTTTTATTTTTTAGTGTTAATAATCAATTTTTCCAAAAATCTAATTTGGTCTGCAAAGTAAGCATTTTTTTCTGGATAATTCAAATATAAGTTTTTAATAATTTGCAATGCCTTCTCATACCGTTTCTGTTTAACATAAATATGAGCCAATGTCTCGGTAAAATAAGAATCATCGTCCAACGATCGGGGTTGTTCGTTCTCCCCTTCTTTCAATGGTCCCTGGGAAGATGGATCATCCGGTTGCAGGGATAAGACCAATCCGCTGCCCGGTGCCCGTTGTTCGTCATTTTTAATGAAAGAATCGATCAGGTCATGGTGCTGAAGCTTAGCTTCCGGCTCCTCTTCCGCCGATATATCATCCTTTGACAACGACCAATATATATAATCAGATGAAACGGAAGGCTGAAACAACAAAGTAGGATCGGCCGCCTGTTGTTCTCCCTCACTTTCACGATCAGCCAGAAAAGCATCGATCAAGGAGAAAGAGTCTGTTGCCGGTTCATTTTCTTCCGCAGATGCCGCAAACGGCATCCCGTAACGTTCTCCCTCGATCAGTGCGAATAATTTTCTTCTGTCCGGTATGTAAACTGCCATTCTTTTCAGTTCTGCGGCAAAGCGTATATCATTCAATACAGCCAGATTCTTCAGATAAAGCATCCGGGCTATATGGAAATACGGATATTCGGCCACTACCTGCTGTAACGGGGAAAGTGTTTCCTTCGTCAGCAAAGAGGGGTCTTCCATCAGTAGATACAAGTCTGCAGCTTTCATATATTACCAATTGGCTACGGTTGCATTATAAATCTGGTCTGTCAACTCGTCAATGATCTCCGTACAGAGTTCAGCCTGTACGTCCTGCAACATTCGGGTAGCATCAAACTCACGATACGCAGAGAAACTCTGTTCGAAATCTTCATCCGGATTCGTACGATTGGAATAACGTACACGCACAGTAATCGTCAGCTTTGTCTGCGAAGACCAGGCATCTTCCTTTACGGCCATTGGTGTCAGTTCATATCCGGTAATCTCACCTTCCAGCTCCAGGTCACCATTATTGTTGACCATCTGAAGACGTGTCTGACGGATATAAATATCCTTCAACGCTTCAGTAAACTCCTGTGATAACGGAGGATAAACCAAAGGTGCCTGATTAGGAAAATCCTTGATAGATATCGTTTTTACCTTTGTATAGTCAATCGAAGCTCCATTGAACTTGTAGGAAATGGAACAGGCCGTCACCATGACTCCTATCAGTAAACAAAACCAGATTATATTCTTTCTCAACATATTATTCCAAATTATATTCTTTAATCTTTCTATAAAGAGTACGTTCTGATATTTTCAGATCAGCCGCCGCATTTTTCCTCCGTCCGTTATGTTTCTCCAATGCTTTACGGATCATCTCTTTCTCCACTTCTTCCAAAGAAAGAGTTTCTTCTTCCTCTACGGCTTCCGCTTCCTGAATCGGAGCAGAATGTACAGGACGGATCGGATGGGCATAGGGCGTCTCATCGGCAACCGGCATAGGCATCTTACCTCCCATTATATCGTGAACCAGCTTTTTCAGATCATTGACATCTTTCTTCATGTCAAAAAGGACCTGGTAAAGTATCTCGCGTTCACTATTGAAAAACTTCTGGTCGTTATCCTGCTTTTTGACCAGCACCGGATATTTTTCCACATTCAGATCGGGAAGATACAAACGCAGAACGTCTGCTGTAATATCACGGTTCTCTTCGATAACCGAGATACGCTCCGTTATATTCTTCAACTCACGGACGTTACCCGGCCAACGGTAGGAGGTCAGCAGCTGTCGTGCTTCATCATCCAAGCGAACCGGCGGCATACGATATTTCTCCGCACAGTCTCCGGCAAATTTACGAAACAACAAGATGATATCATCCGGACGTTCACGCAACGGAGGAATCTGGATAGGTACGGTATTCAAACGATAATACAGATCTTCACGGAATTTTCCGTCGGCCACCGCCTGTATCAGATTAACATTCGTTGCAGCAACAATCCTCACATTCGTTTTCAGCACCTTTGAAGAACCGACTTTTATAAACTCACCGGTCTCAAGCACACGCAGCAAACGGGCTTGTGTCGGGATAGGCAGTTCCCCTACTTCATCCAGAAAAATAGTTCCGCCGTCGGCTACTTCAAAATATCCTTTACGGTCGGCCAAAGCTCCGGTAAAGGAACCTTTTTCATGTCCGAACAACTCTGAGTCAATCGTTCCTTCCGGAATGGCACCACAGTTTACGGCTATATACTGTCCGTGTTTACGCGGACTGTTCTGATGTATAATCTGTGGAAAAGTTTCTTTACCGACACCACTCTCCCCGGTAATAAGCACAGACAAATCTGTTGGAGCCACCTGTAGAGCGACATCGATTGCCCTGTTCAGGCCAGGGCTGTTTCCTATAATTCCAAAACGCTGTTTTATTTGCTGGACATCAACCTTAATCATCATATCTTCTATTGAATATCTGTAATTATTTCAGTTTGTCTGCCAAAATTACAAATCTTAATTCAAATTCCAGCTATCAGGAGTAGATTCTATCAGCGGTTTCTCATTTTTTTGCAGCATAAGTGCGATTGAATAAAAATTCAGCCAGTGCCGTATCATCTGCAAAATTCTTCATTTCTTCCGGAGAGATAGGTTTCCCCACATACACATCGACCGTTTTACCGCGTTTGTTGAAGGCTTCGGCAGGAATGCGCAAAGTACGTATTTTCCAACTGAGACTTCCCAACCAGTAAAAGAAGCGGGAATTAAGAAAATCAAAGTAAACTGGATATACCGGCACATTTGCCTTCCGGATCAGGCGAATCACGCTATGTGTCCAGGGCAAGTCATGGATCTCTTTATCATCCTTATTATAAAAGGAAATCGCCCCAGCCGGAAAGAATCCCATCGGATGCCCTTCTTTCAGTCGCTGCAAAGAATAACGCACCCCGTTTATGTTGGCCGGATTCGGACCATTACCGGTTGAATCGGGCAACACCGAAACAAAATTATCCTTCATGGCACCGATCTTCACCAGAATTTCGTTCACCATCACTTTAAAGTCCGGACGACGAGCGGCCATAATGTCAATCAATATAATGCCGTCGATCGAACCGATCGGATGATTGGATATGGTTATAAATGCCCCTTCGGGCAAGTTATCCAGTATTTCCGCATGATGCAGATTATACTTGATATCGATCAGGGGATCGCTCAGTAATGCTGTAGTAAACGCTGAGCCACGCAGATGGCAGTTATTGGCATGCACTTTGTTTACTTTGTCAACACTCAACCACTTAATCAATAATTTGCCAAGGAAGGTGCCTATACGGCTTTTGAAGAACGGGGCAGCTTCCTGCAAATCATTAATGTCTACTACGCTCTTTTTCATACTTTTTATTTATTCAATAAACGATGCGCACATTTTTTCGTGCTTGCGCATCGACAATAACAGCACGATATTCAATACGATTATCTCATACAGGAAATAAACCCATACTTCGCCGACCAATACAACTATAAACATAACGATCGTACGTCCGTTAAATGTCAGGAGATCAATATAACGCATTAACTCACGACTTTGTTTACGAAAAGCAATACGCACATTTTCCGGAATATCATCTCCGTATTTGGCATGGAGGCTCTGCAACATACGCTGCAAGGCAGGAGTGGCTTTCACCTGAAGTAATGTGTATCCCCTATAAAGGAAATAAAAAGTTTTATTGATACCCAGCTTCATCTCCTTATGACGGGCAATGACCTGTTCCAGCGACTGGAACTCAGCTCCTTTGTCCTTACTGATAAAATAGAGATGCAATGTTTTATAATAATCGGTTATATTAGCCTGCACCAGATGGGATAAGCCGGACACAACGGCCAAAGCAAAAAACCAATAAGTACCATACTCATGAGACAGACGAAGGGCAAAACCGACATAGATAGAGGCAAACCAGATATCACCGGCAAATCCGTCCAATATACGTCCGATAGCGGACTTGATACCTGTCAGACGAGCCAACTGTCCGTCTACGCAATCCAGTATATTGGCAAAAACCAACAATAAAATACCACAAATATTATAAACCAGATTATCATGATAAAACATGAAGCCGACAGCAGCTCCCACAAATATAGAAATGACCGTTACCATATTCGGGGTAATCCCCGTGCCGCGCAACATACGAGCGATACGAAAACCTATCGGACGGTAAAACGCCCGGTCGACAACATTTTCTGTTTCTATTGATTTTAGTGATGCTTCGTATTCTTTATCCAAATTACTCATGATCTATTATTTATACGAATATCCGCCGTCTACAACGACCACTTCGCCATTAAAATAACTATTTTCTATTAACATCTTATACACTTCGGCCAACTCTTCCGGATCACAGAAACGGCCTAAAGAAACTTTATTTTCTATATTCCGCCGTATTTCTGCCGGTTTAGTCTTCTGCCATTCGGTATCGACAAACCCGGGAGCAACTGCGTTCACACGCAATTCATAAGGAACCAGGAATTTAACCATATTCTTCACTAAGGCATGTACAGCACTCTTTGTCACTCCGTAAGCCAGAGATACCGAATGAGGCTGGATCCCCATCAGGGAACCGGTAAAGACCACACTACCACCTTTATTTATCCGTCCGACAATACGTTGCAATAAGAATACCGGAAAATGAACATTAGCAAAGAATACACGTTCCCAATCAGTAAGTGACAAATCCTCGAACGAATCGCGGCAAGTCAATCCCGCATTAAAGATCAGTGCATCTAAAAGCAAACTCTTCTCCTGCAAATAAGCATCTATTTTATCAATGGACTCTTTTTTTGTAATATCTGCCTGTAGCACAGACACATTGATTCCGAATTGCTGTTGCAAACCTTCGCGGGTTTGTTCGGCCATCCCGGGATCGGAAGCATAAGTAAGCACAAGGTTATACCCGGCTTTCCCCAAACAGAGAGCCACCGCTTTACCTATACCCTTTGTACCACCGGTAATTAAAGCACACTTTTCCATGAGTAATCTTTATTCCTCCCCTTTTCCCTTTACAGTGGCAGGTTTAGCATGTCGTTGATATTTAAGATTTTCTTCGTAAGAATCATGAATCGTTTTCTTCAGATTAGAGGAAGAAACCCCGGTTCCATAAGGGAAATAAAAAACCTGTACGCCTAAATCTTTTAAATAATCATATTTACCAAACCAGTCATCTCCCACAACAAAAGCATCGATATTCAGCTTCTTTACGATCTCCGTATGATCCAGTGTATGCTGCGGTATTACAATATCCGGAGTTTTCAACGCTTCAATAATTTGAAGGCGTTCATTGAACGGGATAATAGGATTCGCTTTATAAGAAGAAACCAGTTCGTCCGTGCTCACTCCTACAATCAGGATATCAGCCAGGCTACGGGCATAATTGATCATCCGGAGATGATTATAATGAAACATATCGAATGTTCCGGAGGTATATACGATCGTTTTATCTTTAAACATAATTCATGTTGCAATTTTGAACCACAAACTTACGCAAACTTTTCCTATCAAAAAAAGATTGAAGTCAAAAAGCGCAATACAGACCATATTATTATAAAATACAACAGATATGGACCGTTAGTCTTTATAACAAATATCCCCTGAAAAAGCATGTTTCCAGGGGATCTGTTTTTTATTATTTACTGAGGACAAACCTCTGCATCGTCATCTTTGGTAAGATCCAGCTTTTCATTATCGCCTCCCTTATCAAAATATTGCTTGCGGAGAGGATTCGCAGTAGCTTCCCGATAATTCAACCTGTTCCGGTAAATATCCAGCGCAGTATATAACGCCTGGCGGAACGACTCTTCGGAAGCCACATTCTGTCCGGCTATATCGTAAGCTGTTCCGTGAGCCGGCGAAGTACGGATAATCGACAGACCGGCCGTATAGTTAACCCCGTCATCCATGGCCAGCGTTTTAAACGGTGCCAAGCCCTGATCATGGTACATCGCTAATACGCCATCAAATTTGTCGTACATCTGAGAGCCGAAAAATCCGTCTGCCGCATAAGGTCCAAAAGACATGACACCTCTTTTTTCCGCCTCTTCCATGGCCGGAATAATGATCGTTTCCTCTTCTTTTCCCAATAAGCCACCATCACCTGCATGAGGATTCAATGAAAGCACGGCAATACGTGGTTTTACAATCCCGAAGTCCTGTTTGAGCGACTGATTGAATATACGCAATTTCGACACGATATCCTCTACGGTTATTCTGGAAGGAACTTCTGCCAATGGGATATGTCCGGTCACCAAAGCAACACGCAGACCATCCTTCATCAAAATCATCAATGCTTTCCGGCCCACTCCGCCAAAACGTTCTTCCAGGTATTCGGTATGTCCCGGAAAATGGAACTCGTCATTCTGGATATTGTGCTTATTGATCGGTGCTGTCAGCAATACATCAACAGCACCCCGTTTCAAGTCTGTAACAGCAGCTTCCAAAGCTAAAAATGCAGCTTCTCCGGCTATCGATGTCGACTGCGATAATTCTACTTTTGTTTCATCGTCCACACAGTTGATGATATTCACCCGGTTAATACCGGCATCTTCTGCCTGGGAAATGATGTTCATATTCACAGGAGGCAATTCCAACGCTTTCCGGTGATAAGCTGCGATTTTTGATGATCCGTATATAACCGGAGTACAAAGTTCGGCAACTCTGGCATCCGAGAATGTTTTCAGTATCACCTCATATCCGATGCCATTTATATCTCCGTGGGTAATGCCCACCTTAATCAATCGTTCTTCCATGTATTATGTTTGTTTATTTCTTACTTTCCGGTATGTCGAGCTTTTCTTCCACCGATTTTTCAAATTCACCCGGTAAGCGAAGTGTATATAAAGCTGCTTCGATACGGCGGATAAAATTACGTTTATCTGTTTCAGGAGCAAAAACAAAGCCTTCGGCTACAACGACCCGGTTATTCTTTTCATCCAGACGGACATGACTGACAAACGGTCCGCCCATCATATCACCGACCATCTTCCACAAACCGCGTAGCACACCGCAATATTTGCCATTAACAGTGATCGGCGTATAATCAACCCCAAAACGGGACTCAGTCGTCATATACGATTCAGGGAAAGCTCCCGGCAGATTTTCCTTCAACACCGAGTCGCGCTTTGCTACCAGATATTCTGCCGTGAAGGTATTCGGATCGGTATAAGGGAAAGTATATACAATCAAATCTGTACGACCAGTATTGGCATTATTGGATGCCCAGAAGAAATCTGTCGTATCACGATAATAGGTCATATTAGACGGAGCATTCAGCATCAGGTCATGATTATTTTTCAGGTTATCCATGACAACTGTACTGTAATCTTTCTCCAACTGGCCAATCGCCCGGTTCATTTCAACTTTCACAAAGAAATCAACCAGCGCTTTCGGATGAGCCTGTGAATATTCAATAATAGCTTCAGGAGAAGGAGCATTCAGTGTCACAACTACCTGCCCTTTAGCCCAACGGTCGTTTTCATAGCTTATCGAAGCCTTCGTGTAAATAGACGGATCAATATTTACAATCAGTATATTGCGGACATAAGTCAATAATCCGTCGAATTGTGAAGGATCTACATAAGTAATCTTCAATGCAGGTTCAGATTGAGGAAGACCAGGGACATCAGATGTCAGCTCTTGTTTAATAGCCTTTCCCGAAGGGCCATCCCAATCAGCTTTTTTCATTACAACTACAACCTCATAAGCAAGGCCTGTGGCCCGTTTTCCAACCGGTCCTGAGCTACATGCTCCCAGCAATACCAGAAACATGAGTAAGCTAATCTGTAAAGAAATCTTTTTCATACCCATTCGTTTTTATAACACAAATATAATTCTTTTCTATCAAATGACTTGTCTTCTATCCGTTTTGTTGTTTTTTTGCTGTCGACAGCATTCCGCAGGCAGCAAATATATCCTCTCCTCTCGAAGCACGGATTGTACAAACAATCCCTGCATTGTTCAATGTATCACGAAAGACTTCCATCTTCGCCAAATCCGAACTTTCCAACGGGACGTTGGGGATAGCATGAAAACGAATCAGGTTAACCCTACAATCTACATCATTTAATAAACAAATCAGGGCTTTAGCATGTTTCAGACTATCATTTAAATTTTTAAAAACTATATACTCAAAAGAAACACGACGTTGATGGGAGAAATCATATTGCCTGATGAGATCAATGACGCCCTGTGCCGGATAAGCTTTTTCTACAGGCATTAAAGACAAACGTTCTTCATGAAAAGGAGAATGCAGACTGACCGCCAGATGGCAGTCGCTTTCTTCCAGAAAACGCTTCAAGCCTTTTGCCACCCCGATAGTAGAAACTGTTATCCGCTTGGGACTCCACCCATATCCATAGGTAGAAGTAAGGATTTCAAGGACCTTAAACAACTCATCCACATTATCCAAAGGCTCCCCCATTCCCATAAAGACCAGATTTGTTAATGATTCTGATTCCGGAACAGACTGGATTTGGTTCAATATTTGATTTGCCGTAAGATTGGCAGTAAAACCTTGCTTACCTGTCATACAAAACAGGCAGTTCATCTTGCATCCGACCTGCGAGGACACACATAATGTAGCCCTGTCGTCGGTCGGGATATAAACAGCCTCCACAAAATTGCCGTTCCCTGCAGCAAACAAATATTTAATCGTTCCATCGACCGATTTCATACAATCAACCGGAGGGAGTGCCCCTACCTCAAAAGACTCTTCCAAAAGAGTACGTTTGGCAACAGCAATATTAGTCATTTCCGCAATAGAGGTAACTTTCTTCTTATACAGCCAATCGGTCATCTGTTTTGCAGCGTATCCCGGTAAACCGACCTGTGCCGCCACTTCCTTCAGTTCGTCCAGCGTCATGCCTAACAATTGTCTCTTTTCTTGCATTGTATATTGTTATATAACGATTAATCCGGCACAAAGATAAAAAAAGCTGCCGGACTTTTCTGAATAAGTCCGGCAGCTTTCCTTAAAAAGGATTATGTAATACCTTTTGAGCTTTATTTGTTTAGAAGAAACGTATACGGTTGTCTTCTACATCTGCTTTGTTAACCAGTGACTGGATAGCCTGGAATCCGAAGCGATATGCATTCGATGCATCCAACGTTTTAATTTCTTCTGCTTCGTTGTATTCTTTTGCATCTTTGTTTCTGTCGTATACTTTAAATACATATACGCCATTGTTACCGGCAACCGGAGCACTTACCTGACCAACCTCAGCAAGAGAAACCATTGCATTCAGTTTCGGTTCTACACCGATACCGGCGATACGACGTGTTCCGAAGTTGATAAACTTCACTGAATCAACTTTTGAACCCATTGCATCAGCATAAGCTTCAACTGATGTCAGATTTTTAGCCTTCAGATCAGCAGCGATCTTCTCACCTTTCTTCTGAGCAGCGATTTCAGCTTTCAAAGCAGGAGTTAAAGAGGCAACCGAACGGTAACCTTCTTTTATAGTACCTTCTACGCCTGCAATTACAAACTTATCGTCACATTCAAAGATTTCAGAGATTTTACCCTTATCATTCTGGAATGCCCAACGGATTACCGGACGAGAATTTTTAATGCTACCCAACGTCTGGTTATCAGCAGTAACATTTACACCTGCAATCAGATTATATCCGGCTTCTTTAGCAGCTTCATCCAACTTAGCTAAATCGTTGTTCTGTGAAATGAACTGGTTCAACTCGTTATAGATATTGCTATAAGTTTTAGAGCTCGGAGATACTGTCATGTCAATATCCGCTACTTTATACTTATTCACATTAGCTGTTTTTTCTGTTACTTTCACCAGGTGAGTTCCATACAAAGATTTCACTTTTGCAATTTCGTTTACCGGAGTAGAGAAAACAGCATTCTTAAAGTCTTCATTTACACCTCTCAGTGCAGTAATTTCAGTGAACCATCCCAGTTCTCCGCCATTTTCAGCAGCCTGGTCTGCAGAGAATTCTTTTGCCAATGCAGCAAAGTCCCCACCGTTCTTCAGTACATTCATCAAGCTGTCAGCCAAAGCGGTCGTACGGGCTTCGTCCCCATTTGCCAACATAATATGGCTTACCTTAACAGAGTCAGGCCCCATTTTCTTGTCTACCAACTTGAACATTCTGTACTTATCGTTATCGAATACCGGACCATATACAGCACCCACTTCCGAAGTCGTTGCGAATTGTTTCATTTCCGGATCAAAGGCATTTTCTGTAAAGAAAGCATCCATGTAAGGAACTTCTGAATTTTCATTTACAATATCAGCCACCTTTTCAGAAGTCGTGAATTCTTCTTTCAAAGATTCGATATCAGCACTTGCCTTGTCATAATCCTCCTGGCTGGGACGAATGTCAACAGCGATATACTTGATCACTTTACCTTCTTTTTGTTTGTAAAGTTCCTTACGCTGGTTGTACAGCTTTTCGATTTCACTCTTGCTTACTTCGATTGTTGAGTCAGGAATGCTTGCATACGACTGCATAGCATAAACAATGTCAGAGTTTTCAGCTGCGTCATTGAATGCTTCTTTTGCATCCAGCACGTTTGCTGCAACAGCCTTACTTAACAATGTTGTATATTTTTGTTCCAGACGCTGACGTTTAATGTTCTTTTCCCAGAACAACCAGAAATTACGAGCCTGGAGCAACTGAGCCTGCTGATCTGCAGGGTAGCTTGCGATATTGTCGTCGTCAATTGTTTTCAGGAAATTCAACAGAGCTGTTTTGTCAAACTGTCCGGTCTGCGGATTAACAAACATCTGCATCTGCTGGATCATCGGTGAAATGTTCTCACCCTGAACCATATCAAACAATTCTTCCGGACTTACAGTCATACCTAATTTATCAGTTGCTTCGTCAAGTACAATTTCCTGTACCATAGCATCGAATACCGACTGACGGATCTGATTCATGTATTCTTCGGGCAGATTGGTCTGACCGGATTGCATCTTGTACATCTCAGTCATTTCATCAATACGTCCCTGATAATCCTGAATTTTAATTACTTCCCCGTCAACCTTAGCAACTCTCTCCTGAGTTTGTCTGAAATAAGTAGAACCGGAGTTCAAAAAGTCTCCAATGATAAAAGCGAACAATGCCAAACCCACAACGAGTACGAGCAGTCCTGCTTTGCTTCTGATTTTTTCCAGCGTAGCCATTTATCGTTATTTATTTTTAAAGTTTATATTTTACAGTTTAAGGGCACGAAGATACGAAAAAAAGGATTTGTTACATCTTTTATTCCACTTTTTTTCATCAATTGCCTACTTTCATTCGCACAAGTTCTATTTTCGTTGCCGTTACTTTTATGATTTTAAAAGTATATTTATCAATTACGATTGATTCATTCAATTTAGGAAATTTTTGGTAGAAATGCAGGATATATCCGGCAATCGTTACGTAATCGTCTGATTCCGGGAGCTCAAGATTGAACTTTTCATTGAGAGTATCGATCTCCATACGACCGGATATCAGGTATTCATCGTCCGAAACTTTCCGGGCTACGTATGATTTCATATCATGCTCATCCTCTATCTCTCCAAAGATCTCCTCTACCAGATCCTCCAGCGTCACAATCCCCGCTGTACCGCCAAATTCATCCACAACCACAGCCAGACTCTTTTTGTCCTGCATCAGCACCTTCATCAACTTATTGGCCGCCATCGTTTCCGGGACAATGGAAACAGTCTTTATACTCTGTGTCCAGTCTTCCGGATTTTTAAATAATTCCGATGAATGGATATATCCGATAATATCATCTATATTTTCGTTATAGATCAATATCTTTGACAACCCCGTTTCAATAAACTTAGAACGAAGTTCTTCCATACTGACAGTCTTGTCACAGGCGACAATCTCCGTACGGGGAACAATACAATCGCGCAAACGGACATTGGAAAAATCAAGCGCATTCTGAAATATTTTCACTTCCGTATCCATATCTGAGTTCAGAGGAGCATCTTCGATACTTTGCTGAATAAAGAAGTCAAGATCCACTTTACCTAAAGTACGCCTGCTCGATTGAGTAATATTCTTTACACCCACCAATTTCAGTATCAGATAAGAAATCAGTGCCGAAAACTTCGAGATAGGATATAATATAATGTATATGATCAACAAAGGAACCGAAAACAAATTCAAAGAAAAGTTTGGATTCAATTTGAAAATCGTCTTCGGGATAAACTCGCCTGTAAACAATATCAGGAGTGTCGAGATAATAGACTGAATAAGAACAATCAGAGCCTCATTATCAACGAAACGGGCGATAAACGGTTCCAGAACAATTGCCATCTGTAAACCATAGACAACCAGTGCGATATTATTACCCACCAGCATCGTTGATATAAACTGGTTTGGATTCCGGTAAAAAATATCCAATATCTTACCGGCTATATTCTTATTCTTTTTATCCAGTTCATGCCGCAACTTATTAGAAGAAATAAATGCGATCTCCATGCCGGAAAAAAAAGCAGAAAAGGCTAATGAAATCAATATGTACGTTAATGCATTCACATCAGTTCTATTTTATTGAATCCGGCTTTGCTATATTCACAGCCACAGAATCGCCGGTTGCAGTATTCACACGCGAAGTATCACGTGCTGTATCGCTGACAGGAAATGTTCCCTGCGAATTAAATATCTTATATTTCGTCATGTTCTGGTTCGACTTAAATCCGATGCCGGTGATAATCTTATCCCCTTCTTCCAGCTCAAAGTATTCATCTGTGTAAATTTGGTCTTCTTTCTGGTCGAAATACAGTATTGAAGTATCCAACTTTTTACCTTCCTGGCTTAATATACTCACATGACCAATCAGCTTATACAGCCCTTTCTTATCCCAATAATAAGCAGTATCTGCTTTTACACTTGCTTCTACATTAAACAAGGAATCAAATTTCTCCACGTAAACACCCTGGGGAAAATAGCTGTAAGGCTCCTTGGCTTTTCCGAACACCAACCACTCTTTCGCGTTCATCCGGTAACGGGTGATACCGGAATCAGAGATAAGACTGGAGACATCGGTCGTTCTCAGCGTATAGGTATTTTCCGGATCGAAGGTTACTTCCACCACTTCTTTATTCTCCTTGCCACAGGAAGCCATAAATAAAAGAAGCATAACAACTACCGCGAAAGTAGTTGTTATGCCATATTTGTTCGTTTTACAAAGAAAACGCGTTTCCGTCATAATTATCTGATTCTTGTTGTCTCACCGATCCAACCACCTACAGTAAACGATTTACCCTTTTCCAGATCCGGATGCATGAAAATTTCCTCTGTAGAAGGTAAATGAGCACGATAAGTACCGATCAATTTATTAGCTTCCTCTACACAGCTTTCATCAACCTGTTTTGCTTTTTCCCACTGGTCGATTGCCACATTGTAGGCAGCTCTTGCCAAAACACCGTCATTCGGAAATACATTCTTAACTGTAGCAGCATACATCTGGCCAATCAGGATGTACGGCTGACCATAGCTAGTATTTGTAGCTGCTGCTTTCTTTGCATATTCCCTTGCTTTTGAATAATTTTTCTGATCCAGATTAATCACTGCGATCATATAATAATCTTCAGCTTTTGAAGAAGGGTCTGTTTCCATATTGGCAGCTTCTTCAAAATATTTGACAGCTGTGTCATATTCTTTATTCTTTACTGCACGTTTAGCGATACCGATAGCGGCATCTGCACTCGGCTCAAGTTCATAAGCATAGGCTGCTGCTGCAAAGAATGCATCGATTTCCTGGCAACGAACACGTCTCAACAGAGAAACGATTTCTTTTAAAGCAGCCAGATCACTCTTGCTTTCTTCAACTTTCGGAGCATACAGGTTCTGCAATGTTTCGCAATCGGCAGCACCACTGTTTGCAAACGCACCGTTCACACTGGTTTTGAATGTTGTCAGGTTGTTAACTTCTTTTTCATTGTTAGCAGCCTGTGCAGCCTGCAACTGAGTATCCAGGATTTTAGATGCTTTCAGATAATCTTCAACATATTGTCCTTTGTGATTAGGATCATCAGCCATCTTCTGGTAAGAAGCAAACATATACAAAGAAACACCTAATGCTTCCGTATTGTCTCCATATTCGTTGATGATTTCACCCAACCAATTATACAATTTATTATAATCGGCTTTATCTCCCATTTGCTGGATATAATCCTGTGCCTTACGGGAAACGATCCAGTCTTTACCATAACGTTTGTCATCACCGAAATATTTCACACGTTTGTCATATACTCCCATCAGATCATCGATCAAAGCAGCTTTCTTTGCCGGATCTTTTTCATTGGCAATCTTCCATGCCATGATCTTTACACCATGCAGATAAATATCCTTTGTTGCAGCAGGACATTCATCGTAAACAATTTTCCAAAAATCATATGCATCCTTAAAATTCCCTGCCTTAGCATAAGGAACGAACAAGCTGATATTGGTTATACAACGGATACTGTCTTCGCCAGATCCAAATTGTGTTCCATTATCTACTCCTTTCTGTGCATACGCGCCTAGTGCTCCCATAGAGCATGCAGCCGCAATTAATAATACCTTTATTTTCATATCTGTTTTAATTTAAGTTAGCAATTTAAATTAATCTACCTTTTTCTTCCAGAACCACATTTCATTGAATGTGTAATTAACAGTAAAACGGAAATACTGTTCATCAATCATGTTTTTACCACTTGGGTTAATCTTCGTGTATTCAAAAGACACATTTACCAACGAACGGTTATCAACCAACGGTAATCCAAAACCGACACTCACACCATATTCATTATAGCCATTACCTTTATATGCTGCATCATCTGTATTATTTATCATCAGATAGGAATTGCTATAATGGGCACCTGCGCGGTATCTTACCCGACCGAAAAAATTACGATTCTGATAATTTGGAATAAACTCGCCTCCGGCTGCAACCCGGACACGGTTCTTAAAACTATCTTTTGAATCATCATAATACGCTTTATCCCATGTTTCATACAGTACATCCGCAGCTAATGTCATCTTATTATTTTTCACATATGATGCACCAAAACCAATCGAGTTCGGTATATCAAATGCTTTACTCTTTGTCGTATCCGAAGCTACGATCTCGGCAGAACCGGAACTGGTTGCCGCATAAGTCATATTAATATAAGTCGCATTCAAACGGTTTTTTGGAGAAAAGGCCAACCCGAATGTAACATTTTCTGTTTTACTGATCGGGTGGGTATACTGAACACCAAAGTCCAGTTTTATATCCCGTACTTCCAGATTCTGATTACGAATCGTGTTCCGTTCTGAACCCTGTCCTACAATAGAACTCTGTTCATGCTTGATGTTTCCAAAAAGATATCCGACATTCGCTCCGACAGAAAGACGCTTCTTCCATATATCTATAGACAAACCGGCATACAAATCGTTTAATCCGCCGGAACCATTAAATGTTTCCACATAATTAAATCCACCTTCAGATGTTCTCCGGGCACCAAAACTATATCCGACATATGAGTAAGGTAAAATACCCACACTCATCGCAATACGTTTATGTATCGGGAACTGCATTGCAATATACTCCACATTCCCATTAATATTGTGCTGTTTATTGACTCCGTCATCAAACCATGAAAGCTGACCTGAAGCACCAAAATCAAACAAAAATGTCAATGAATCCATACAACTGTACGATGCCGGGTTCATCGGGTTGATCTGTTTCGACGATCTTAATCCGAAACCAACGCCACCCATTGCCCGTCCGGCTCCGAATGAACGATCCGCTAATTCACCATACCCAAAACGGGTATAGGGCGAGTTAGTATTATTTTGTGCCGCTAGCGACAACTGTGTCAATATAAGAATGCTTGCTATTAGTAGCTTATTAATCTTCAACATTATACTCTAAGATTCTGTTTAATCCTGTCAACACTAAATTAATGTCTGCAAAGATGGAGTTTTTTAGCCGTCTTTCAAAATAAAACGAATGACCGCCTGTTAAAAAAACCAAAAGGTTAGGATATTTTATCCGTAACTTCTCGATATACCCGTCCATCTCGTAGACTATCCCATTCACTACTCCTGCCTGGATAGCACTCTCGGTATTGGTACCCAATAAAGGGACTTCCTCCTGTTCCGTCACCAAAGGTAGTTTTTTTGTATAAAAGTTCAAAGCCTTGAAACGGGTAGTCATTCCCGGAGAGATATTCCCTCCCAGATAAGCACCCGAGGCCTCGATCAATTCGTAAGTAATTGCTGTGCCAGCATCAATGACAAGCAGGTCTTTTCCCGGTTCCAGGTAATTGGCACCGACAGCCGCAGCCAACCGGTCTTTTCCCAAAGTTTCGGGCGTTTCATATTGAACCGTTATAGGCAACTTTACAGTTTCATCCAAAAAGATAAAGCGCCGGAGCTTACCACGCAGGTAATCATTCAGCACTTCATTTTTGCCTATCACAGTCGACAATATTCCATGTTCAAAATCGTATTTCCCAAAGAGAGACTCCAATTCATCAACATCGAATTTCTTATATACAAAAGAGGCTTCCATGTGCTTCTTATTGTATACCGCAACTTTTGAAGAGGTGTTTCCTTGTTCTATAATTAAATTCACGTGACTGAAATTTTCCGCAAAGAAAAGCAAAATTGGTGAAATAACACCTATACAGGCAGCACAAACTGAAAAAAAGAGTTATCCAAGCAATTGTATTTCTACCTGTGACCAAAACGATGCACAGCCGAAAAATCCCGCTAACAGCGAGTTGTAACCAGTTTATATCAGAAATCTGTCCCATCTGAATTTATCCGTATATGGGTCTACCGATTTCCAGATAATCCATGCTTTCCCGACGATATATTCTTCAGGTAGTAATCCCCAATAGCGTGAATCCTGTGAGTTCATGCCTTTGTCGCCTGCCATGAAATAATAGTTTTCTTGGAAACGATATCCGTAGATCGGCTTTCCATTAAGAAAAGTCGTAGAATCCTTGTATTGAAGACTACCCTGTTGTTCCCATTCGATCAGTTTTTTATATAACCGGAAGTTTGTACGCCTTCCACATGAAAGAATCCGTTTCGGATGGATAGGGTATCTCCCGGTATTCCGACACACCGTTTGATGTAATATTTGAGTATATGCATTTCAATTTTATCCCAACTGTTTGGATGCGGAAAATTGAAAACCAGAATATCATTGCGTTTTATCTTTTTGAAACCGGGAATGCGATAAATCTCTGTTTGTTCGTTTCGCATGGAGGCAAACAGGTTGAATATGCGAGGTCCGACGGTCGGTTTCCAGACAAGTATATTGTCTCCTGTAATTAATCCCGGTTCCATCGAATCGCTGGGGATTTTGAAAGAGGCAAAGACAAATACCTGTAAAACAAGCCATAGAGTAACTGTCATACATAGCCAGAAGACTATATTGACGGCTTTGTTGATCAGGGTATGTATTTTTCTATGCTCTTTCATCGAATTAATAGCTTTTTATACTGTCGTTTTCAATAAAAAATATCCGTTGGTTAACGATCCTTTCCGGAATAGTGAACCATAATAATGCATTAGCGGATATTTGATTGTATGTTTATGTTGTATCAGTTGAACTTGCTATTTGCACGTGTAAATATGACTATGATCAATAGATGCTTTCCTATTTTTCTTATATATCTTTTAGATCATATGCAAGAATATGATCATCCTCATCTATGCCATATAATGTTTTATTCTTCTCATTAATAGAAAAATACAGTACATTGGCATTCAAATATAGTTTATATTTAAAAACTCCGTTCCAATCGTAAGTATATAAAACAGAATTATTGTTTTTGTCTTTTCTTAGTCCAAAAAGAAGTGAGTCAGTAGCAAATGCCTCATAATGTATTTGCTTTTTTTGTTCAATTGCATATTTTGTATTTAATCCCATATTTGATAATCCTATTTTTGTTTTATTTTTCGTGTTCAGATCAATTATTATTATAGCATCCATATAAGTATAAAATAATGCTATTTTATCTCTGTTTGGTTTGATTACAGGATAAGCACTGTATATTAAATTATTTTCAAAATTTATACCTTTCAAATTGTTAATATAAATTGTATCATAAACTATATTTGAGCAATAATTTAGTTTTACATAAAACGGATTTGTGTTTTCTTTAAAAGTTTGAGATCTTATAGGATCTTTAGTTAATAAAAAAACAGAATCACTTAATTCAAAAACAGCATTAGATTCCTCAAATATATTTTTCATATCATTGCTTTTTGTGAAATCAACTTTCTTCTCAAAAAAAGTATTGTTGTTTTTTATTGATTTGTTGATATTTAATAACCCCATAAAGTTGGGATAGGATTGTATCCAAAGTAAAGATTCATTATTTTGTTGAAAAAACTGATTAAATCGTGTAAATAAAACGATTTCATTAGGTCCATTACCTTTGCGAAGAAAATTTCCCAGTATCTTGTAATCATTAACACTGTATACTTTTATTATTTTATTCTCATGTCGTTGAACAAATACTAAGAATGTATCAATTGCTACTATTCCTGTTGGATTCAAAATATCAATTGGAAGTAACTGAGGTGATAAAGAATATTCTACAGCCTCTTCTTTTATATATTTTGTCGTAAACTTATTATTTTCATATTTTTTACAACCAATCAATAGTATGAACGATAGTAAAATATAACCTGTTATTTTATTCATAAAATCTTCTATTGTTAAAAATATTAGCTATTGTTATATCCTAGGAAACTACTTTATAAAAACAATTAATTTATCATTTATATATTGTTATTTCCTAGGAGAAACATTTCAAATTTTTACTAATATATTGGTGTCAATTCTTGTTTACTAAATATATGTATAGCATTTTCCAACCAAAGTAACACCCCATGCTGGCTTTTGTGACGTGGCAGCTCCACAAAGGTAGTGAACAGATGTATCAGATGAATATTGGCTACAAGTCAAATAAATATTACTATCATAACCACTAAAAGCAGTATAACAATCTTTTACAACCGTGGGGCCCCACCCTTCTTCTTCCCATCTAGCTAACGCCTCCACGTTAGCTAAAGCCAAGTCAGAGAGTTCCACCTCGTTCTGACTCTGGCTGTAATTCCAGCCTGCTGCAAGAGCTATGGCAGTAAACAGAACTGCCAAAAAAATCTTAAGTTTCATATCTTAATCTTTTTATTTGTTATTTGATCGGGTTATTTTCTATCTTTGCCTACTCTTCTTCGGATTTAGATAGTCGAATGAAGTGATTCATTCTGTTTTGTCGGTTATATTACCATCATACACCTCCTTTTCGAGGTCTCCGGGAGTTTGCTTGTACTATTTTGCGGTTGTGCAGCAAACTCCCATTCGTTCGATCACCGAACATTCCCCTTTATCTTTACTTTGACAGGTTGATTGTTAATACTATTGTACTTGATCGTAACGACTTCATCGAAGAAACCTGTGTCTTTCGGTGTCATCTTAATTCCTACCCGAAGAGATTCTCCGGGTTTCGCAGGTCGTTTGTCATAGGTGGCTGCCGTGCAGCCGCAGGTGGTACTTACGTCCACGATCACAAGGGGATTGTCCCCGGTGTTTTTTATTTCTATGGTTGTCTCCTTTACTCCCGATTTGTCGAAAGTACCGAAATCGATTTCTGTCTTTGTTGCTTCGGCTGCTGTTTTCGGTATATTTTTGTTTGGGCTGTGTACCAGGTTTTCCTGGTTTCTACTTTACATTGAATGAATCTAATATTTCTTTTATCTTCTCGTTAATCTCAGATTGTTCTGCTAAATTATTTCTCAAAGATATTTTTATACAATGTACAATATTTTTATTTTGCTTAAATAAATAATAGGTACGATATGTGACAGTTTTACCGTCCATTTCTTTACTATCTTTAATTATGAAAAATCTTTTTTGCTCTTTGGTTGGCCATATGTTATTTTTTTTTACTGGTACGGGAGAAGATATAAGAGACATTTCTAATTGTTCTATCTCTTCTACTGATAAAGTTTTATTGTCTGTTTTTTGATAGCTTTGTATATCTATACCGATTGTTTTTGGAATATCTTCTATGTTTTTAATGGGAGTGCTCCATGCCCAATAAAAAAGATGAAATCCATTAATGTCTCTTTCTCCCGGATTTATTCCATCTCCAGGCATTCCTGACATAGGTTCCCACTCAGCTGGAATACAAATTGAATACAACTTATTAGTTATTATTTTTAATCCATTGTCACTAGTAAAAGAACATAAGATTAGTATTATAGGGAAAATGTATGTTTTTATCATTTTTCTTTTATTTTAGGTAAATCGTATATATATATTTCATTTTCAATACTGTTGTCTAAAGCGTATAATTTATTATATTTTCTGCTAATGGCCATTAATGATATCTTTCTGTCAAATTCAAAACAAGCAATAGCTCTGCCTTCCCAAGTCCAAACTTGTAGTTCACAGTGATTATCCTTCTTTGTATTACGTGGATTGGAATTCTCACACAATATGTAGATATGATCATTAGTAGCATAGGGTTGCCCCATATAATAACCTGATTGATACTGTACTTCTTCTTCAAAATTTGTAGAATAAGGTTCAATTTGTACATCTATATCATGTAATAAGTGAGCATTCTGATCATATATCCTCAAATGTTTGAAACGTGCATAAAAACTTGCAAATTTTTTACCATTAGGATGGACAACACAGGTTTTCAAATAAGTAACAAATAGAGGAGGAGTATTCTTTTTTCTTTTAATTTCAACCCAATTTGGATAAATATCTGTTTTAATAATTTCTCCCGTTTTTTCATTTAGCAAACAGTATTCATTTTCTTCATCTAGTCTTCCTAAAGTCAGATATATATCGTCCGCTAGTGGATAAAAGCCATTATTAGAAATCCCCTGTTCAAAAACGGGTTGATTATTAACCACTTTGAGCTCATTATTTTGAATAGCAACAGTTTTCAAAAGATTACTTCCTACTTCTAACACCTTAAATTCATTTTCATATAAATAAAAACTACGTGTATCTAATAGATTGAAATCATTAGGACCTTGTCCTCGATTTCCCATATCTCCAATATAAGAACAATCAGGAAGATTAAAAAGGGAGAAAAGTTTTTCTTCCTTTTCTTTATAAACAACTAATTTTTCACCAACAATTCCCATATAACGAGGCAACAAGACAGGCACGGGTAATTGTGTTACCTGTGCCTGTAGTTTACCTGTTTGTGGAAATGAAGTTACAATTGTTGCTTTCTCATTGTCATGATCACATGCATTAAGAACAAATACCAATAACAATAATAATAGATGCTTCATAATAACAACATTCCTTAAATAAACATTCGTGAATTAATGCCAACAACGTTCTTGCTGCCAAACACTTACTGCTGTACTGGAATTACAATCCATACAACGTGTATAAGTAAAAAAGAAAGAAGAATTATCGTCTTGACTAAATCTAAAGCAAACCCATCCGTCTGGGGTCCATTCGTTGAAAGCCAAAGCTTCCACATTAGCAAGTGCCAGTTCTGATAATTCCACTTGATTTTGACTCTGGATGAAATTCCAGCCTGCTGTAGCTGCTATCGCAACTAGAGCCATGATACCGAATAACTTTTTCATATTCGTATATGTTTAATTATTTATTAAAATCATTATTTAATCAGGCTATTTTCTATCTTTGCCTACTGTTATTCGGATTAGATAGTCGAATGGCACCTGTATCATTCTGTTTTGTCGGTTATATTACCATCATACACCTCCTTTTCGGGGTCTCCGGGAGTTTGCTTGTACAATTCGAGGTCGTGCAGCAAACTCCCATTTGTTCGATCACTGAACATTCCCCTTCATCTTTACTTTGACAGGTTGATTGTTAATACTATTGTACTTGATCGTCACGACTTCATCGAAGAAACCTGTGTCTTCCGGTGTCATCTTAATTCCTACCCGAAGGGTTTCTCCGGTTTTTGCAGGTCGTTTGTCGTATGTGGCTGCTGTGCAGCCGCAGGTGGTACTTACGTCCACTATCACAAGGGGATTGTCCCCGGTGTTTTTTATTTCTATGGTCGTCTCCTTTACTTCCGATTTGTCGAAAGTACCGAAGTCGATTTCTGTCTTTGTTGTTTCGGCTGTTGTTTTCGGTATATTTTTGTTCGGACTGTCCTTACCTGTAATCTGTTTCAGATACAGTTCTTTAACATCTGTGTTATGTACCGGATTCCCTAATACAGTGACTTTATTGTCCTTATCTAGCAGGAATGTCTGGAAAGTTATGTCTGCCGGGAATTTGTTCAGTTTGTTTAGTCGATCGTCTATATCAATACAGATAGGGCGATCGAATGCGTCTCGTTTCAGGAGGTAACGTATTTCCTTCGCATCTTTAGGATGCATGAAGAAGAGGAAAGGAACTTTTCCTTGTGTTACTGAATCAGTATATTCGATCAGTTCCTTCCATTTATGAAGTTGCAGTTTGCAACTGGTGCAACCGATAGAGTCTACATATATTAATACCTTGTATTCAGATTGTGGGATTTGGAAATCCGTAGTATCTGTCAGATAGCGTGTGAAGGTCAGGTTTTCAGGGAACTGTATTTGTTTCCCTTGCCATTCGCTGACCAGATGCGCAATCTTATTTTCCTTCTCTTTCTGCTTATTGTGGCAGGAAAAGAAGGTGGTTGCTATTAATAATATGTAAAGACAAAAGGCTTTCATATCGTTTGCTAAATCTTAAATTCTATAATCGGGTCATCGCTTTTCACCTCGGTGGCGACAATCGTATTTGTTTTTTCGTTTACATCAATGCCATGTATCGCATGGTCAAGGGTATATTTTTGTACCGGATTTCCTTTCAGGTCGAAAACATAAATAAATCTGCCTCCGTCTTCCAGTTCTTTTCCCTGCTTATAGGCTGCCAAATCATCTTTTAACTTCATTCCCTGAAATACCGCATAAATGTATTTGTCGGTAACTTTTATATCATTGAATCCCATAATTCCGTCCGGGACACCTGAACCGTCACGCGCTGTTTTGAACTCGGGCTCTCCGTTTGGGCCATATAAAACTAGATGCGTACTGTCTTTTAAATTGTAAATTTCCAGTGTTTCTCCCAATTGGGTGACCATTGCCAATATACCATTATCGGGATTATAGTCCATGAAGGGACGCCAAGCTTGTGCCAATGCCGGACGCGATGTCTCTTCTTCTGCTGCTTCGCTGGGAATAGTGCCGTGGTTTTGGATGGCTTTACCATTGCCATCTACTTCCCAAAAACGGTGCTCACCCATGTAGTCGGGAACTAAAAATCCCGATTCCATCGTATGAAAGTCGAGCGAACGGACTAATTTCTTATCTAATTTGATCTCTTCGACCCGTTCCGCTGAACCGTTAGTCGAAGAGATTTTCCAACGTGTAATCTCCATCTTATTGGCATCGAGTGCCCATAAAGAATCTAAGGAGTTGAATTGGATGTTGATAGCCGATAGCATTTCTTGTGGAGCCTCTCCACGTCTACCGAATGAGGCGATGTGTTTCCATCCCGGATAGGTAAATGCATGTAAATAATGGTCCATATTATGTAGGTCCATGACAACAGCGATACTGTCCCTGACCGCTACCCGGAAGGGGTAGCGGAACAGGATAGTATCCAGGTTGATTACCTGTGCACTGAGCGCCTTGGTTTTGGGAAAATCCGAGTATCTTGGAAAGTGCGAATCCGGAGAACTCGAACAGGCGGTCAGATAACTAATACCTATTAATAATATGGATAAAGGATACTTCATCTATCTACAATTGATATATTTTCTTTTAACCCAATCTCCATAACAATCAACGGAACCTTCTCCCAAGCACAGAACATCTATATATTCATCTTCAGGATTTGCCAGGGCTTCGATGTTTGCAAATGTCAATTCTGTCATGTCGTTTTCATTGCTTTGTGTCGTATATAAATAAGTGGCAGCAATAAAGGATATCAGTCCTAATGTTAGTTTAAATGTTTTTTTTCTCATCATTTATTGTATTTAAGTTTTGACGAAGATAGGGCTATTTATTTGAAAAAGCAAGTGCGTTTACTCTTTTGAGGTAATGAAAATCAAAGATCTTGTCATTTTTACTGGTTGACGATTAGTATAGTATGGAGATGGATGGATGCAAAAGATATGCAGTTTATATGCATATAATATGCAAGAACCTGTTTTCCGTTTGATAATGTTTTGTTTATGGCTTTGCATGAATTGAGCATATTTTATATTTAAGATTAAAGCTTATTGTTGAAAAAAATATTCATATTTTTGTTGAAATAAACAGATTGAATCTATGGAAAAAAACATGAGTCTATATTGGGCATTTTTTATTTTGTCGGTAATCCTGAGCGGAGGCATACTCTATTATAAGGTATATAACGAAATAAAGATAGAAGCGTATGATATTTTTGAAGAAGTAGTGAATATGGATGTTGATGCGCGGATAAAAAATGAAAAAGTTGTTTATAAGAGGGTGAAAAAGGAGCAGTTTCATTTGGATTCTACCTATATTCAGACGTCAGCGGGAATAGATGCCCAAAGAAAAGAATTAACGTCGAATGCATCCAATAAGTATAACCTGATGCAGCATTATCTCAGTGATTGTACTCCCGTGCAAGTTTCGGCCATTGATAGTTTGTTTCAGATTGTTTTACAACGAGCTGGCATTTCTGCTAAAACTGTTGTAAAATCTATAGGAAAAGATTTCCCAGATAAATCGGCAGATGTGGTTACTTACAGTAAAGACATCCCTTTTATCTTTTTATATGTCGATTTGCCGATGAAAAAAATAGAAATGCCGGTTTACAATTTTACTTTAGGTTTACAGGGCTTTATTCAATGTCCATTCTCTTATTTGTTAAAGAAGGCGCAGCACTTATTCTTATTCTGGTTTTTGGTATCAATTTTGGCTATTGCTTTATTGGTGCTAATACTATTTACGATAAGTCCGTTTATCCGGAAAAGAGGTAGAATTCTTTTTCCGAAAAATAAGGGATCTGATATTATCAAACATGTAGAACAAACAACCAGGGAGTGGCTGAGCGTTACAGATACAATTCTTCTGGATGAAATAAGTGGCGAAGTTAAGTGTGATGATGAAACAGTATTACGTTTAAAAGGGTTGAATTTAAAGTTATTTGCTCTATTTGTTAAAAACAAGGATGTTTGTGTTGTGTATGATCAGTTGAAAGTAGATATATGGAATAATGAGAATTTAAGTAATGCAACAATAAGTATACAAATTGGAGAAAGAATTACAAACAAAAATACCATTTTTGTCTATTGAAAATATTCGTGGAGTAGGATATCATTTAGTAGTTTCTAAATCGCCTTCCGACAAATGAAGATGTATTTCTGTTTTTGTTTTCTCCAACTATCAAAATGACACTACTCTACCGGGTAAATCGGATTAATATACCGGGTAAAATAAAATACCC
>ERZ791830.218-NODE-218-length-71631-cov-4.329342_pt1 | contig 71631 bp, 66 predicted proteins | sample MGYA00509945_ERZ791830 | MGnify/ENA primary metagenome ERZ791830 (study PRJEB30046, sample SAMN00792021) | human gut metagenome | study: EMG produced TPA metagenomics assembly of the A metagenome-wide association study of gut microbiota in type 2...
CAATCTGGTATCAAAGGGGTCAAAAAACCTTTTAACCCCAACATCTATACATAACAAAAACACAGATATTCACAAAAAGACCAGAAAGGGGGAGTGAACACATGAAGTTAAGCGAGCTGTTGAATGTGTTGAAAACAGCAGAAACTGCGGAAGAGATGGATGTGAGACGAGAAGAAATCGCAGCGCTGATTCCGGCCGTACGAACCATGTTCGGCTATGATCAGAAGAACAGTGCACATCAGTATGACTTATGGATGCATTCCCTCCATGTGGTCTGCAATCTTCCGCGGAGGATGGAAAATGATATGGTCTATCTGGCGGCGCTGCTGCACGATATCGGAAAGCCAGAAGCGCAGTGCAGGGGAAAACGCGAGGGTGATCCGGACATGCATTACTACGGTCATCCCGAAAAAAGCATGGAAATCGTGCGCGACATCGTGATCCCGGAGCTGGACCGGCAGGGGTATGCGATTTCGTGTTTCGATGTACAGGAGCTCCTGTATTATGTGAAGTATCATGATGACCACGTCAGTGTGAAATTAAAGCACGTCAGACGCCATACGAAAATGGTCAGCTTTGCAATGTTTCAAAACCTGATGCTGCTACAGATGGCAGATGCCAAAGCACATATTCAGATCCCTGTTATCGCCGAACGGGCAGAAATCTGCGGACGGCTTGCCGGTGAGGAAGGCAGACTTCTCTATCAGAGAATTCTGGATGGGGAGTAGGCTGATGAGCCGAAGCTGTAAAAAAACGCCCGTCAGCAAAGGCCGATGCAAAAATTCCGGATGGGCAAAGCGCGCGGCAAACAAGAGGGTTCGGCGGGCGAAAACACTGTGGGGAAAATCAAAAGCATTTCGAAAAATTTCTGAAACTTGGGATATCTGCGACTGGAAATTTTATCGTGAGAGACCCTGGAATCCGAATCGGGAAGAAAAAAATCAATGGGAAAAATGCTATTACAGAAAATGATCTGGAAAAGATGCATGAAACCATGGATGAATTATGAACCAAGATCCCTAAAGGAATAACAGAATAAGGCGGTAGTTTAACGGGCAAAACCTGTGCAGAAAAAAATGTTTCATGTTTGTGGAACACACAGCAACTTTTTGAGGAGAATAGGGAGGCACAGAATGCAGGTTCAAGTCCTGCCCGCCTTACGCGAGTGAGGTAGCTTAAAAGAAAGAGCGCGAAAAAACGGTCATGTGCGTGACCGTAACGGCAAACTTTTTTCCAGTGGTAATGGCGAAGATGCCGGTTCAAATCCGGCCCTCACTCAGAAAAAAACAGAAGAGCAAACGAGAAAGAATGGAGTCCATAGATCCAGAAAAGGATGTCTGGAGAAAACAGTGGAACGAAGGAAAGGAGCGGCAGCGATGGATTTTGCAGAATGGATACGGGAGCAGGCGACAAAAACTTATACAGAAAATGGAGCAGCAGCACGGAACACAACCGGCGATGCGCGGCTGGATCTGTTTGCGACAATTGGATCCCTGCGCAGAGCGGATCCGGAAAGAATTGAGCTTCTGTTTGCGGAAGCATATCAGGCAGACCCGCTGTTCGCATTGAAAATCCTGTTTTATGCGCGTGATATCCGGGAAGGTCTCGGCGAGAGACGTGTCTTTCGGATTCTACTACAGTATCTTGCCGAGTACCATCCGCAGGCAGTTATTGCCAACCTTGATCTGATTGGTGTTTTCGGCCGTTTTGACGACTGGTACTGCCTGATCGGAACTGGCGTTGAGGACGAGATGTGGAGTGCCATGAAGCAGCAGCTGGAAGCAGATCTGAAAAACTTCCAGGAGGGAAAAAGCGTTTCCCTGCTTGCTAAATGGATCAAAACGGCAGACTCTAAAAATACGGAGACGAGAAAACTCGGCATTCTGACGGCGCAGAAACTCGGCTATCCGGTTTACAATTTCAAAAGAATCGTCCGTTCTCTGCGGAAATATATCGGTGTGCTGGAAGTGAAAATGTCAGAAAGAAAGTGGGAGGAGATCGTTTACCCGGAGGTCTCCGGAAGAGCCATGATGATTTACAGGAGCGCATTTCGAAAACATGATGAAAAGCGTTTTAACCAGTATCTGTCGAAGGCACTGGATAGAAAAGAAAAGATTCATGCGGAGACGCTGTACCCGTACGATCTCGTGGAAAAAGTTCTGTATGGACGTCAATGGAATCAGGTATTGGAGGCGCAGTGGAGGCAGCTGCCGGATTATATGGCGCAGGAAACGAATGCAATTGTCATTGCAGATGTTTCCGGTTCCATGAGTGGAAGACCCTTGGCGACATCCATTGGTCTTGCTATTTACTTTGCAGAGCGGAACCGGGGCGCTTACCACAATCTTTTCATGACGTTCAGCCAGAAGCCGGAATTTGTTTCTCTGAGAGGGGAAACCCTGCTGCAGAAAATCAAATACGTCGAGCGTACGGAATGGGGGATGAATACTAATCTTCAGGCTGCATTTGAGCGGGTTCTGGAAACAGCGATGGATCACGATGTACCGCCGGAAGAAATGCCGAAAGCGCTGATCGTTGTATCTGACATGGAGATCGACAGATGCGGAGACCGCAATTGGATGTTTTATGATCATATGAAAGAAAAGTACGAGTATTGCGGCTACCAATTGCCGAATATTATTTTCTGGAATGTAGACAGCCGAAACGATATTTTCCATGCCGACAGTCGGAGAAAAGGTGTCCAGCTATACAGCGGCCAGTCGGTTACGACATTCCAGAATCTCCTGAACAATATTGACAGCACACCGGTCAAATCGATGGAAAAAGTGATTGAGAGTGAGCGGTACGCATGCGTCAGAACTGGAAATGCGGCATGAAAATGTTAAAGTTAGCAGTATGGATAGAAAGCTTTCAAAAGATGTAAAGCTGATATTGGAAAATAGAATGTAGAAGAATAAAGGAAAAGAGGACACTATGGCATCAAGCATGATTCACTTGGCAATTGTACAGGAGATGAGAAAGAAAGTCTCGTTTCGAGATATCAACCGCCTGTTCCTTGGGGTGATTCTGCCGGATGGGGCGGTGGCGGGAAATAGCCATTTAAAGAAGAAAATCTGCGAAAATACCAGATACACATACGATCTCGAATGTTTCCGCGACAGATACGGGAAATACATGGAGAAGGATGATTTATATCTCGGCTATTATCTTCATCTGATCCAGGATATGCTATATCGGAGATTTATGTATGGGGAGCATGGCTGGAATTCGAGCGTTCCTGGAAATGTAGAAAAACTGCATCGTGACTACGAGATATTAAATGAATATGTTTCGAAAAAATATGGCCTTTTCCAGGAAATGATCCAGGAGCTGGATCTTACAGAAGAGCCATTGGCACAGCTTGCTGAATTCGATGTGAAAGGTCTTATAAAAGAAGTCCGCGGGGAATTCGTCCAGAGAAAAGAAGAGAAATTGTCCATCCTTACCAGACAAATGGCCAACGAGTACATCGTACGCGCGACGGAATTCTGCGTGGAAGAGCTAAAGGCACTGTCCAAAGGGAAATCAGGTCTGGACAGTACTGTGTGGAGCTGGGAAAAACCAGAAAATATATCACATGAAAAATTAAACCAGAAGTTAAATGCAAAAATCGAAAATATGTAATATAGTATATACAGAACAAAGCACGGACATTCACAAAAAGAACAGAGACGTGCAGAAAGCAGGAATGCAGCAGACACATTTATGAGTGCAGAACGCAGGCATACAATGTGGGATGTATGAAGCCATGGATGAATTATGAACCAAGGTCTCTGAAGGAAATCCTGAGCTTTAGAGAGAAGGCAGAGGCAGGAAAATAGCATCTCCACCGATGATATAAAGCAAGTCAGGGTGGAACAGCATTTGATACACATCAGTATCCACAAAAAATGTGGCTGAAAATAAGGCGGTAGTTTAACGGGCAAAACCTGTGCAGAAAAATGTTTCATGTTTGTGGAATGTACAGCAAATTTTTCGTAGAGGATAAGGCACAGAATGCAGGTTCAAGTCCTGCCCGCCTTATGCGATTGAGATAGCTCAGAAGAAAGGAGCGGCAGCGATGGAACAGATCATCGAAAGCGAGCGGTATGCGTGTGTCAGAACAGGGATGTGGAAGAAAAGATGTAAAGTTGTGATTGGAAAACAGGATGTAGGAGAATAAAAGAAAAACGGACGCTGTGTTTCAAAGATGAAGCAGTGTCCGTTTTTTACTATATGTAAGATACCGGGGTCAAAGGGGTCAAAAAGCCTTTTGACCCCAACATCTATTTAAGAAAAGTTGACCGTTGAAAAATTATCCAAAATACTCTCCCGCCAGTTCCTTAAACGCCGGCAGTGCCCGCTTAATCTGCGCAGTAGTAACGCAGTAAGCAATCCGCACGAATCCCGGTGCACCGAAGTCATCGCCGGGTACAAGAAGAAGTTCGTGTTTTTTCGCTTTCTCACAGAATGCATATGCGTCCGGTTCCGGAGTTTTCATGAAGAGATAGAAAGCGCCGTCCGGGTGAACGCAGGTGAAGCCGTAGGCGGTTAATGAATCATACAGCAGATCGCGGTTTTTCTTGTAGACCGAAAGATCAGAAACCTGTCCTGCGCATTTGGCGATGACGTGTTGGATCAGGCTTGGTGCGCAGACGAAGCCGAGGGCGCGTCCGGCGCCGCAGACGGCTGCGTAGATGGTTCTTGCATCATCGACCTCATCCGGAACGAGAACGTAGCCGATACGCTCGCCCGGCAGGGAGAGGGATTTGCTGTAGGAGTAGCAGACCAGCGTGTTTTTGTAATATTTTGTCAGATACGGAACTTCCACGTCTCCGTAGACAAGCTCGCGGTACGGTTCATCAACGATCAGATAAATCGGATGACCGTATTCGGCAGATTTTGTTTCCAGAAAAGCAGCGAGCTTCTGAATGTTTTCTTCGGTGTAGACAACGCCGGACGGATTGTTCGGGGAATTGACGAAAACGCCTTTGGTGTGCGCTGTGACAGCGGCCGAGAGGCGGTCAAAGTCGATCTGGAACGTGGAAGAATCAGCCGGCGTTTCGATCATGGCTGCGCCTGCAGATTCGATGAAAACACGGTATTCCGGAAAGTACGGGGTAAATACGATATACTCGTCGCCCGGAACGGTTAAAGCGCCAAGGACGATGCGGAGCGAAGCGGCTGCACCGCAGGTCATGTAGAAGTTGTCGGCATGGAACGCGGTACCAAAGCGTTTGTTCAGGTCGGCTGCAACGGCGGCGCGGGTATCGGCATCGCCCTGCGCGGAGGTGTAGCCGAAGAGATAGTAATCGTCTTTGGAATCGAGCAGCTCCTTGATGGTCTCATGAACGGAGGCCGGAGCCGGCACGTTTGGGTTTCCGATACTGAAATCAAAGACGTTTTCTGAGCCGATCTCGGCAGCGCGTTTTTTACTGTATTCGAAAATCTCGCGGATTACCGATTTTTTTGTGCCGAGAGTTACCATTTTTTCTGAAATCATGTGTCAATCCTCCTGAAGTAAATTGTTTGCCGCTGTTTTAAATGAACTGTAAATATTATTCTTTTTTCTGCTTTTTCCTTATTTTAGCAGACAAAGACTGAATTGTAAATGCAGCATTTTCGGTCTCATGCTCCCGCAGGCTGAAAAGATGGCGGAAGCACACCACGAGTGATACCAGCAGACTACCGAGCCGCACGGACGGAAGAAATCGGGAAATTTGTGCGGCGACGGCAAACCCGGAGAACGAGACAATTGAGCGCAGATTGTGTGGCTGGATAATGAGAATCAACGAAAACGTCAGATAAAACGCCGCAAGAAGAAGCGCCGGCCGCAGATCCGGCAGGAGGCCGAGCAGCACGCCGAACGAGACAGAGATCGCCTTTCCGCCTTTCGCAGGCTGCAGAAACGGCCATGCGTGTCCGGCCACCGGGGCGAGCAGAATCAGGGCGAAAATCCAGGAACTCATCGAAACAGCGGAACTGTGCGCCGCCAGAAACACCGGCAGAAATCCCTTCCCGATATCGCACAGGACGCAGAGCAGTCCAATCCGCGGTCCGGCCACTGAAAAGGCGTTGAAGGCACCGGGATTCTGATCTTCATTCACAGTTCGGACATCCACGTGGCAGAAGTATTTTGGAATTAGGTACGAATACAGTACGCTGCCCGAGAGGTACCCGAAGAAACTATAAAACAGATAAGCAGTAAGCATCATAAGCAGTTACTCCGAAACTAATTTTTCCAAAAGGTGTGTAATTGCCGTTCCCGCCTGCGGATGGCTGTTTTGATGCTGGGCATCGAGCATCGCAATCTGACGTGCATCATCGCGGGCGAGCGAAATACCGGCCTCTGCCAGCTCTTTCTGATGTGCGCCGGTCACGGACATTCCGCGGGAGACAAAAAAAGTACGGTTTTTTGTTTCGCAACCCGGAATCGGATCAGTGTGGACGAGCGGAACGCGCCGCACAGCGGCCTCGGTACTGCTTAAGCCCCCGGGCTTTGTAAACAGCACATCGGCAGCGGCCATATATTCCGCAACGTGGCGTGTAAAACCGATGATATGTACATTTGGGTTCTTATGGAACTGCAGCCGGAGCGAACGCATCCGCTTTTTATTATTTCCGCAGATGATCACAGCCTGTTCGCTGTTTTTCAGCCGGGAAACGAGTTCATGTGCGAGCAGATGCACTTTGCCGAATCCCATACTGCCGCTCATGACGAGAAACAGCGGAGCATCCTCGGGAAGACCGAGATGGCGGCGCACATCCTCTTTGGATGCAGGGCGCGCAAATGCGGGCCGCACCGGAATACCGAGAGGAAGCAGTTTTTCTTCCGGGATGCCGCAGGATGCAAACTCCGGGATCAGATCCTTGTGCGGAACCACATAGTAATCGCAGTTCGTCTCTTCCCAGAACGGAATGCACGCGTAATCGGTGGCAATGGCAACGCAGGGAATCGTCAGCCGTCCTTTCTGCTTCATCCAGGTCAGTGTTTCCGCCGGATAAAGATGTGTGGTGACAACGGCATTAAAATGGTTTTGATCAATATAATCTGCAAGTGCATTTCCAAGCCGCGCATTTGCATAGTAAACGGGGGATTTCCAGGGAAATTTCCGTACCAGCTCACCAAGCTGATAGAGTGCGCCGAAGCCGGCCGGAAAAACGGAGACAAGCTTCACATAAGCTCCGCTGACCAGTGCGGAGGTATGCTTTCGCCCGAGGCTCATCAGATCCAGAACCTCGGCTTCGTGGTGATAGAAATTCAGACTTTCTTTTAATGCAGAGGCCGCAGCATTGTGGCCGCCGCCGGTATTGCAGGATAAAATCAGTACCTTCATAAGAAAAACTCCATTCTTTTGTTGTATCTCCGAAAGAAACAGGATCACGAGATTTTTCAGACACGCTCTAGTATAGAACGCTGTTATATTTCGGGCAATCCACAAAAGGAGAAAAGTGTCTGATATAACAGGAAGGCGGCAGGCAGCAGAAATATCGGGGAGACGCAGACGGAGCATTCGCCTGCGGATCAAGATTTTGAGAGAAAGGAAGGAAAACGACTGGTGCCTGAAAAAAATTGGTAAAATAGAATAAAACTGAAAGAAAAAGAAACAAAAAACAGGATAAAATGCTGAAAAATAAATTGACATCCCATCCAAAACTTCGTATCATAGAGACAGAATGGGGCGCGTTCGGGAAACGATCGGCGCACCAGATCATAAGGAGGTAAACTTAAAATGGGTAAATGGCAGAGAAGTCTTTACCAGCCGGTTCTGCCGCTGGGAAAAGACGGAAAAAGGGTAACAGGAAGCGCTGAACATATCGCACTTTCCAGAAAAGCAGCAGGCGAGGGTATGGTTCTGGTAAAAAACGAGAACGACACACTGCCGCTCGCAAAAGGCACAAAGGTAGCCTTATTCGGAAAAGGAACGATTGATTACGTAAAAGGCGGCGGCGGAAGCGGTGACGTTACGGTCGAGTATATCCGCAACTTCTACGAAGGCATGAAGATCAAAGAAGCTAAAGGGGAGGTTTCTCTGTTCCATGAGCTGCCGGAATTCTATGAGAAAAATGTAAAAGAGCAGTATGCTGCAGGCGCTGTACCGGGCATGACAAGAGAGCCGGAAGTACCGGACGAGCTGGTAACAAAAGCGAAAGCATATACCGATACCGCAATCATCACCATCTGCCGTTTCTCCGGCGAGGGCTGGGACCGCAAATGCCAGATCAATGATGAAGGCTATGAGCTGTTTGAGGATGAGAAAAAACAGATCGAGCTGAGCGCCAGCATCTTCGAAAACGGCGACTTCTACCTGACAAACGGCGAAGCAGCCATGGTAGAAAAAGTAAAAGCAAACTTTAAAAATGTCATCGTTGTCATGAACGTCGGCGGTATGGTTGATACCAGCTGGTTCAAAGACTGCAAAGAGATTCCGGCGGTGCTGATGGCATGGCAGGGCGGCATGGAAGGCGGCCTCGCGGCAGCGGACGTTGTAACAGGCGACGTCAACCCATCCGGTAAACTGGTTGATACCTACGCAGCAACCCTTGAGGATTATCCATCCACCGAGAACTTCCATAAATCCGTTTATTACGTGGATTACAACGAGGATATCTACGTTGGTTACCGTTATTTCGAGACGATTCCTGGCGCAGCGGAGAAGGTCAATTATCCGTTCGGCTTCGGCCTTTCCTACACCAGCTTTGAGACAGAAGTTCTGGGTGCAGAAGAGAAGGATGGAAAGATTGTTGTAAAAGCATCTGTTACCAACACTGGAAAACGTGCCGGAAAAGAAGTTGTACAGCTCTACTATGGCGCACCGCAGGGCAAGCTTGGCAAACCGGCCAAAGAGCTCGGCGCTTACCGGAAAACAAGACTGCTGCAGCCAGGCGAGACACAGAGAGTCGTTCTTTCCGTTACAGTGGAAGATATGGCATCTTTTGATGACCTTGGAAAGGTTGCAAAATCTGCCTATGTTCTTGAGGAAGGAAGCTACGTCTTCTACGTTGGAAACAATGTAAGAGATGCGAAGAAACTGGACTTCACCTACGATCTGGCAGAGGCAAAAGTGACTGCACAGTACACCAGCCTTGCCGCTCCACATAAGCTGGAAAAACGTCTCCTTGCGGATGGAACCTACGAAGCGCTTCCGACCGATAACGGCCCTGTCGAGGAAGAAGGACTGGAGCGTCAGGATAAGCTGACTCTGGAAGGTTTTCTCCCGGCAGTCAAAGCACAGGAGAGAAAGAGTTTTGGCGAGCTTATGGAGGCAGCAAAGACGAATCCGAACCTGATGAATGTGGTCGAAGGAAAAGAAACGCTCGACGAGTTTGTAGCCAAGCTTCCGACAGAAGCACTTATTCATCTGCTCGGCGGTCAGCCGAACACAGGAGTTGCCAACACGTTTGGCATGGGAAATCTGCCTGAGTACGGCATCCCGAATATCATGACCGCAGACGGACCGGCAGGCCTTCGCATTCAGCCGCAGTGTGGCGTCAACACGACCGCATGGCCGTGTGCAACATTGCTTGCCTGCACCTGGGATCCAGAGCTGATTGAAGAGATCGGTAAAGCCGGCGGAGAGGAAGTCAAAGAAAACAATATCGGCATCTGGCTGACCCCGGCTGTCAACATTCACAGAAGCCCGCTCTGCGGAAGAAACTTCGAGTATTATTCCGAGGATCCGCTTGTGGCCGGAAAATCCGGTGCGGCAATGGTACGCGGTATGCAGTCCGAGCATATCGGGGCAAGTGTGAAACACTTCTGCTGCAACAACAAAGAAACAAACCGAAAAGACAGCGATTCCCGCGTTTCCGAGCGTGCGCTGCGTGAGATTTACCTGAAAGCCTTCGAGATCATCGTAAAAGAGGCAGATCCATACACAATCATGTCGTCCTACAACCTGATCAACGGCGTTCAGGCATCTGAGAACAAGGATCTTTTGACCGGTATTCTGCGCGGTGAGTGGGACTTTAAGGGAATGGTAACGACCGACTGGTGGACACACGGCGAGCATTACCGCGAGACAAAAGCCGGAAATGATATCAAGATGGCAAACGGATACGAGGAGCGCGTACAGGAGGCATTTGAGAAGGGATACATCACCCGCGACGAAATCGCTCTTTGTGCAAAACGAATCCTGACCATGATTCTTCGCATGGACTGATGTGGATGCATGTGAATAAATAAAGAAAAGTGTGGATAACGCATAAAAAAATCGTATGCTGTTGTGGAAAAAGCAACAGCATACGATTTTTTACTTTCCGGACAGGATTCTTTCCTGTTTACACGGCAATGATCTGTAGCAAGACTCTGGCGACCGCAGCGCAGTAAAAACGAGCGGAAACTACAGGAAAAAAACTGTTTTCAGGCAGTAGCCTTCTGTAGCTCTGCCATAATCTTAAATTCCCGCACGACCATAACGATGCTGACTGATGCGGCTGCAAGGTCTGCAATCGGTGCAGTGTACATCACGCCGTCAATGCCGAAGAGATACGGAAAAATCAGCAGCAGCGGAAGCAGGAAAATAATCTGTCTCGTCAGCGAAAGAAAAATACCCTTCTTCGGCGCTCCGATGGAGGTAAAGAAGTTTGAGCTGACCGGCTGGATACCGTTCAGGAATGTGAAAAACAGGAAAATGCGGAAGTACCGCTCTGCAAAATGCAGGTACTCTTCTGAACCGGAACCAAAAATGCCGATAATCTGGCGCGGAAAGAGCTGGAAGCAGAGGAAGGCGACGATGGAAATGGCAGTCGCCGCAAAAACTGCTTTTTTATAGGCGTCCTTCACGCGGTCATATTTCTGCGCACCGAAGTTGAAGCTGACAATCGGCTGAAGTCCCTGGGAAATGCCGATGACAAAGGAGAAGAACAGCATATTCACCTTTGAAATAATGCCGGCGCATGCAAGCGGAATGTCGCTTCCATAGACGGAATTGGAGCCGTAGTAGGTCAGTGTGTTGTTCATAACGATCTGAACAACCATCATTGCCACCTGATTGAATGCCGGAGTTGCACCAAGCGCAGCGATCCGTGCCCAGCAGGCCATGTTCGGCTTCAGATCGGAAAGAGAAAGCGGCAGCGTTTTAAAACCGCGCAGATAGAAGACAACAAGCGCGAACGATAAAATCTGTCCGGTGATCGTGGCGAGTGCTGCACCTGCCATGCCCATGTGGAAAACGAAGATGAACAGCGGGTCGAGAATCGTGTTGACGATCGCGCCGACCAGGTTACACAGCATGGAAAATTTCGGGCTGCCATCCGCGCGGATCAGGTTGGAGCCGCCGATTGTGACGATCAGAAACGGGAATCCGATGGAGGTGATTCGAGTGTAAGTACAGGCGTAATCAATGACATCCGGCGTTGCACCAAAGAGAAGCATCATCGGGCGCAGAAAAAGCTGAACGGCAACGCAGAGAATCACACCGAGGATTGCCAGCATGGAGATGGCACTTCCAACATAAGATTTCGCGTGCTCCGGCTCTCGTCTGCCCATGCAGAGATTGAAGTTTGCAGCACCGCCGATGCCGCAGAGCAGACCGATGGATGTGCAGACCATACTGAGCGGAAACGCTACGTTGGTCGCTGCGTTTCCGAGCACGCCGATGCTGTGGCCGATAAAGAGCTGGTCTACCATGTTATAGAGGGCGCTGACGAGCATCGCGATGACGCTCGGAACCGCAAAACGCCGCAAAAGAGTGCTGACCGGTTCCGAGCCGAGAGGATTTTCGGAAGGTTTCATAGAGGGTATCTCCTTTCAAATGAGGTAAAAGTTCATCGTTTGTATCGGGTGAAGATTCCCGGAAAAACTCCGAGACTATATAGTATACCATAGAAAGAAAACAGAAAACAAGAGGGTGACCGCTATTTTCAGGAAGTGTAACAGAATCGTAGCAGAACTCTCTGCATTTTTAAAAAAGGGATTGACAAAAATGAAATATTAACCTATATTGAAACGAGGTTAACAATTCAAAAGCAGAAAGAATTGGATACAAGAACCTGCGAGGAGGACTTACATTCATGAAAAAATCAAAACTTACCACAAAACAGATTGTACTGACCGGCATGATGACGGCAGTGCTTGCGGTACTGTCCATTGTGACGATTCCGCTTCCGACCGGCGTTCCGGTGACGCTGCAGACCTTTGCAATGGCATTTTGCGGCTACGTGCTTGGCTGGAAATTGGGAGGTGCATCGTCCGCTCTTTATCTGATCCTCGGCGCGATCGGCGTTCCGGTTTATGCCGGCATGAGCGGTGGATTCGGCGCTCTTCTCGGACCGGCCGGCGGCTTTATTTTCGGATTTATTCCGATGGCAATGCTCTGCGGTGCCGGAATTAAAAAAGGCTTCCCAGGCAAACCATTCGTTCTTGGAATTGCAGGTCTTGCGGTATGTCACGCAGCCGGTGTGGTACAGTTTTCCATTGTAACAGGAAACACGATCCCGGCTTCCTTCCTGGCAGTTTCCGTTCCGTACATCGTAAAAGATGTGATTTCCGTTGTAGTAGCTGAAATTCTCGGTGCAGCCGTTCGAAAAGCACTGTCAGCAGCTCATGTAATGAACTACGGAACCGCAGCATAATCACAGAGCGTTTCTGAAAAACCAAAAGATAAAAACAAGAGACAGGCATCCTGACAATCTGCCAGGTGTCTGTCTTTTTCTGTTTTGTCAAGCGGATATTCGCAATCCGCTTCGCTGCTTGCCTGATTCAGTTAAAGTATTCCGCAGCAGCAGCGGTTATTTGAAAAAACGTGCAAAATGCATTTCATACAGTTTCAAAATTTTAATGAATTCCTAAGAAAGAGGCAAGAAGGCGTTAATGGAGATATGGTAGGATAGAAAGCAGAAAAGAACAACAAAGGGGTTTGAAACCATGAGAAAAAGAACACGAAAACACCGGGGAACAGCGGGAAAAATGGTTGGAGGTTTTCTGGCATTTTTCTGCCTGATCCTGCTGACGGCCGGAATGTTCTGGGCAATCCAGGGATATGTTTCCTATCAGAAGGCAGTGAAGGAAAAGCCGCTCGCGCAGGCAGTAGAGGAAGCCAGAAGCGGAGCACAGTGGGCTTCTCTTGAACAGGTGCCGGATCTGTACAAAAAAGCGGTGCTTGCTGTTGAGGATCATCGGTATTACACACATCACGGGATAGACTGGATCAGCATGGCGCGGGCCGTTGTACATGATATCCGCGTGATGAAACCGGAGCAGGGAGGCAGTACCATCACACAACAGCTGGTAAAAAACATGTATTACGATCAGAATAAGACATTTGCCAGGAAAGCGGCAGAGGCGTGGACGGCACTCTATGTGGAACGGCAGCTCTCGAAAGAAGAAATTCTGGAATTGTACATCAATACCATCTATTTCGGGGATGGCTACTATGGACTGAAAGAAGCATCGCTTGGCTACTTCGGGAAAGAACCGCAGGAGCTGACCGACAGCGAAGCCGTTCTCCTCGCCGGAATCCCGAATGCACCGTCCGCCTACGCGCCGTCGCGCCACGCGGATCTGGCGCTGCAGCGGGAAAAGCAGGTGCTGGCGGCAATGGTAAAATATGGATACCTGGAACAAAGTGAGACGGACAGCCTGCTGTGGGATGCGGCAGCCGATCCGGTTCTGGCACGATAGAAAGAAAAGTGAGGAAAAAGAATGGGAAAACTGATCAGACTGGGGGCAACAGCGCTGTCCATGATTGGAATTTTGGTGATGATTCTCTGTGTGCAGGCGGCGATTTTATTTGTGAGGCTGTGCATCCGAAGAAAGCAGAAAAAAATTGAGCTGAAATAAGAGAAAGAAAAATGTGAGCAGAATTGCCGGAAGAAAAACGGTGATTCTGCTCGCGTTTTTTTCTGTGAGCAATCCGATTGCGTTTCCGCCGGGAAAAAGGTATAATGAAAAACAGGTAAAAAAATGGTAAAACAGACAGCTTTTGAGGAAAAATAAATGGAACAGAAAGACCGCGCAGAACGGATTTTAAAACAGATTCCCTATGAGATCGTGTATTCCGCCCGCAAAACGCTCGCCGTCCAGGTCAAAGCGGATGGAAGCGTGGTGGTGCGCGCACCGAAACGGATGGCAAAATACAAAATCGAAGCATTCTTAAAAGAAAAACAGGATTGGATTCACACACACCGGGAAAAAGCGTTGGCGGCCGCAGAGCAGAAAGCAGCGAACCGTCTGACGGAAGCAGAACGAAAAGCGGCGGTTAAACGTGCGGCGCAGATGCTGGCGGAAAAGACGGCACATTTTGCAAAAGAGATGGGCGTAACGTATGGCAGAATCACAATTCGTGAGCAGAAAACCCGCTGGGGCAGCTGCAGCAGCGCCGGAAACCTGAACTACAACTGGAAACTGGTGCTGATGCCGGAGCGCGTGATGGATTACGTCGTTATCCACGAGCTGGCGCACCAGAAAGAGATGAACCATTCCGCGCGGTTTTACGCGGTGGTGGCACAGCAGATGCCCGATTACAAAGTGTGGCAGAGCTGGCTGAAGGAGCATGGAAGAGAGTACTGAAAAAGAGAGGCAAAACAAATGATACTGACCGAAGAAAAAACATATATCATCAATGTGACGGAAGTCGATACCGACGCAGAGCTCGGTTTAAATAAGAAAGATATTATGATCAAATACACGAATCTGGAGCTGCTGCACGCGGTTCTTGCAAGCACGATGCCGTATGGCCGTCTGTCGGCGCGCTACCGCGGAAAACGGAAGGCGGAGCTGCAGTCACGGATTGCGATGGTGGAGAGTGTGCTCGAAACACGCGGCGACCAGCTGGCAAAAGCGGAGCAGATTATGTATCTCGACACGGCGGAGCGCAGTGCAATCTGTCATTATCTCGGCATCATCTACACGCGGCTGATTGCGCAGAAGCTGTACGGAATTGACTGTATGGTACCGCTGAACCTGATCGAGCAGCCGGGGGAGAAAAAATTTGTAAAATACAACGGTGCATACCGCCAGGATCTGATCGGATACGGAAAGCAGAACGCATGGAGCGTCTGGGAGCCGGTCGGCAGGAGCGAGAACAGCCAGGCGGCCTTTGGAAACGGATGCCGGGCGGCGTCGGAGATCGAGAAGATCAATGAAAATCCGCTGGCGAAGAGTGCGGCGTGCATGACGTATTACGAGAGAGGCTATCTGAATGCCGTTGTAAAAGAGCCGGAGCGGACCGGGGACGGGACACTTTGGTTTCCAGAGGAGAATTATTTCAAAGCATATTATCAGCCGCTTTTCGAGCTGTTTGCGGACGAACAGCCGGGTGAGCTGTACGGAAGCAGCGGCGGCTTTGAACTGGAGCTGACTCTGCCGTGGACGGAGGAAGGAAAACGCGGCTTCCGCCATCTGCAGATCGGAACGGATCAGGTGACGATTGCATTGATGCGGGAAGGGAAGTACGATCAGATCTTAAAGCGGATGGAAAACGTTTTGGATTTATCAAAAGAGCGCAGATTCTGCGGGAAAGACGGCATCTGGGTAGGCGCAGAGTAAATGTCATCGGAAGTGCCGAAGCTGCCGGGGATGATGGTACACAGATTCTGTGTGGGAAAAGCGAAAAAGAAAGGACAAGAGCAATGGCAAAAGAAATGGAAACTCCAAAGGACGAAGGGCTGCAGGGGAATGAAACGATAGAGGAAGCAATTCTGGGACTGCAAAAGGAGCCGACGCCGGAACTGCTGGCGCATGTGCTGACGGTAATCCGCCGCAGAATGAAAGAGGGCGGACAGGCGATTCTTTCCGTGGAACCGCCATCCGGCGACGATCAGATCCGGATCGGAACGGTAAAGAGCGCAGACGGAAAAGTCTGGTGGGCCGCGTTTACGAGCTTTGATGAGGAATTAAAGGGCGCCGGCAGCGTGAAATCCACGTTTCTCGTGAGCCTGGAGCAGCTGATCCGCATGGCATCTGAGACAAAAGAGATCAGCGGCGTGATTCTGAATCCGTGGAACCGCACGATCATGCTGGATCATACGCTGCTTTCGATTATCATCGGGGAAGAGAACGCAGGACATTGATATCATATTTCACTTGGCCAGATTACGATGCTGTTCACAATCAACTTCGATTACGGATTGCGTGGGTGATGATGCTGAGAGAAAAAAAGAAAATAGCATAAAATAGCGGAAGGTGGATCTAAGGCACAAAGCACAGGAGGGAAAGATATGGGGTATCGAAAGGTGTATCGTACGGTAGATGAACAGACTACAAAAAAGATGGTAAAGATGCTGCAGCGTCATGGAATCATGGCTTATGGAAAAAGCGAAGGAGCCGGAGAAATTCTGCAGATTACAACTGGAATACCGTATCAGGGACGCGTTGTTTATGTGAAGGAAGAACAGGCAGAGGAGGCAAAAAAACGGATTGCCGACTGGGAGAAAAAAGGGGAATTTCCTGAGCCGCTCCGAACACAATCCCATACGCCAAAAGCAAGAATTGCAGCTCTGATCTGGGTTATTATTATTGTTATGGGGATTTTATTCAACATAGGGTTCAGTATGTTCCGGTGAACAAAAGGGAGGTTTTACAAAATGGAAGGTTTTCAGGTAACAGAAATCGGAGAAAAAATTTACTGTATTCTTGACGCGGGAAATTCGTCGTTCTATGTGGTAGAAGGAGAAGAGAAAGCGGCTGTGATTGATACCGGCATCACAGCAGGCGCAAAGATTCTGCCGGTGATAAGGGAGCTGACAGATAAGCCTCTGCTGCTGGTTATCACGCATGCGCACCCGGATCACATGTATCACATCGATGAATTCGACGAAGTTTACATGTGCCACGAGGAAAAGAAAATGGACCCGGAGACGCTCGTGATGCTGACGGCGGGAAAACTAAAACCGTGGGAAGAGATTCATGATATCCGTACGGATTCGGTCATTTCGCTTGGCGGCACAGAACTTACCATCTGTCAGGCTCCGGGCCATACGCCGGGCAGTGTTGTCGTGCTGGAGACGAAACAGAATTACCTGTTCACCGGAGATGCGATCGGAAGCGGCTGCGGTGTCTGGATGCAGGTGCCGGGCGGAACGAGCCTGGAAGAGTATTATGATGGTCTGGTTGGTCTGATGGCGTGGCTGGTGAAAAAGGGCGGCCGCATGAAATTCTTCGGCGGTCATCACACGCAGGTGTTTGAATCGACGGCGCATCCGGTTTACAATCCGCTCAGCCTCGGTGTTCTCGCAGATCTCATCGACCTTGTGGATCAGGTGATCCACGGCGAAAACCTAGGACGGCCAAGCAATGCGAAGCCGTTTTCGAAAGAACAGGTCCGCTACGCGTCGTACGGCCGCGCAGAAATGCAGTACTGTGCATCGCGGATTCACCGAAAATAAGCGCGTGAAATCTTAAAACTTCCATAAGAAGAAAGGTTTTTGCCCGCGGCGGCTTGACAAAATAAAAAAACGCGATTATGATAAATGCAGTTTCTATTCCAACAGAAAAAGAAAAGGTTATGAGGAAGAGGAGTACATGGCAGGCCCCAAAAGAGAGGACGGTTCACCGGCTGAAAGGCTGTCCGGGAAGGTGGTCATGGAAGGTAGCTTCTGAACCGGAGAGCTGAAAAGCACAGAAGATGTGATGATTAGGTTCTCACGCATGAGTCACGTTACAGACTCCGAAACGAGATACAAATTAAGGTGGTACCGCGGAATTTTCGCCCTTTGCATGCATGTTATGTGTATGTGAAGGGCGTTTTTGATTTAAGACAAGCCTCTGCGGGAATAAATACCACAATACACCAAACATAAAAGGAGGATCTCATGAGCAAAGAACTCGCAAAGACCTACGATCCGAAAGGACTCGAGGACAGACTGTATCAGAAATGGCTGGATAAAGGATATTTCCACGCCACTGTAAACCCGAACAAAAAACCGTTTACCATTATGATGCCGCCTCCGAACGTAACCGGACAGCTTCACATGGGCCATGCACTCGACAACACCATGCAGGATATTCTCTGCCGTTTCAAACGGATGGAGGGATATGAAGTCCTCTGGCAGCCGGGAACCGACCATGCGGCGATTGCAACCGAGGTAAAGGTTACCAATATGCTCAAAGAGCAGGGCATCGACAAAGATGAAATCGGACGCGAAAAATTCCTGGAGCACTGCTGGGAGTGGAAGAAAGAGTACGGCGGACGCATCAACAGCCAGTTAAGAAAGATCGGCTCCTCCGCAGACTGGGAGAGAGAACGCTTCACCATGGACGAGGGATGCTCCAAAGCCGTAGAAGAAGTATTCTGCCGTCTGTATGAAAAAGGATGGATCTACAAAGGAAGCCGCATCATCAACTGGTGCCCGGTATGCCAGACTTCCATCTCCGATGCAGAGGTTGAATATCAGGAGCAGGCAGGCCACTTCTGGCACATCAACTACCCGGTAGTTGGAGAAGAAGGCCGCTTCGTAGAAATCGCAACGACCCGTCCGGAGACTCTGCTCGGCGATACTGCCGTAGCTGTCAATCCGGAGGATGAAAGATATACCGATATTGTAGGAAAAATGCTGAAGCTTCCGCTGACCGACCGTGAGATCCCGGTTATCGCAGATGCTTACGTAGACAAAGAGTTCGGAACCGGATGCGTAAAAATCACACCGGCACACGACCCGAACGATTTTGAGGTAGGAAAACGCCACAACCTCGAAGAGATCAACATCTTAAACGATGACGGAACCATGAACAACAAGTGCGGCAAATACGCCGGCATGGACCGCTACGAGGCAAGAAAAGCCATGGTAGAGGATCTCGAGAAGCTTGGCCTTCTTGTAAAAGTAGTGGATCACGTTCACAACGTAGGAACCCACGACAGATGTAAGACAACCGTAGAGCCGATGATCAAACCACAGTGGTTTGTAAAAATGGCGGATATGGCTGCCGCTGCAAGCGAAGCAGAGAAGAACGGGGAAGTAAACTTCATCCCGGATCGTTTCAGCAAGATTTATCAGAACTGGCTGAACAATATCCACGACTGGTGTATTTCCCGTCAGCTCTGGTGGGGTCATCGTATCCCGGCCTATACCTGTGATGACTGTGGCGAGATCACGGTTGTAAGAGGTGGAATGCCGGAAAAATGCCCGAAATGCGGCAGCACCCATCTCACCCAGGACCCGGATACCCTGGATACCTGGTTCAGCTCCGCTCTGTGGCCGTTCTCCACGTTAGGATGGCCGGAGAAAACACCGGAATTTGATTACTTCTATCCGACTGACGTACTCGTAACCGGATACGACATCATCTTCTTCTGGGTTATCCGTATGGTATTTTCCGCACTGGAGCAGACCAAACAGGTTCCGTTCCACCACGTACTGATTCACGGACTCGTTCGCGATTCCCAGGGACGCAAGATGAGTAAATCCCTCGGAAACGGTATCGATCCGCTCGAAGTCATTGACAAATACGGTGCAGATGCGCTCCGTCTGACTTTGATGACCGGTAATGCACCTGGAAACGATATGCGTTTCTACTGGGAGCGTGTAGAAGCCAGTCGTAACTTCGCAAACAAAGTATGGAACGCTTCCCGTTTCATCATGATGAACCTGGAAAAAGCAGAGGTTCCGTCCAAGATGCCAAAAGACAAACTGACACTGGCAGACAAATGGATTCTCTCCAAAGTCAATACCCTGGCAACGGAAGTAACGGACAACATGGACCGCTACGAGCTCGGCATCGCCGTACAGAAAGTTTACGACTTCATCTGGGAGGAATTCTGCGACTGGTACATCGAGATGGTAAAACCGCGTCTGTACAGCGAGACCGACGAGACGAAGGGCGCTGCACTGTGGACCTTAAAAACCGTTCTTGGCAATGCATTAAAGCTGCTGCATCCGTTCATGCCGTTCATCACAGAGGAAATCTACTGCACACTGAATCCGGACGAGGATTCCATCATGATCGCCGCATGGCCGAAAGAGACCGAAGACTTTGCATACGCAGAGGATGAGGCAGCTGTTGAGATGATGAAAGAGGCCGTAAGAAGCATCCGTGGTGTACGCACCAGCATGAATGTACCGCCGTCAAAGAAAGCAAGCGTATTCGTTGTAACCGAAGATGCTGCTGTACAGGAAACCTTCAAAAATGGTGCTGTATTCTTCGGAACTCTGGCAGGAGCAAGCGAAGTTCACGTACAGGCAGACAAAGCCGGCATCGCAGACGATGCGGTATCCGCAGTGATCCCGCAGGCAACGATCTACATTCCGTTTGCCGAGCTGGTTGACCTGGAAAAAGAGATCGCCCGCCTTACGAAAGAGGAAGAGCGTCTGACAAAAGAGATCGCACGTTCCAACGGCATGCTTGGCAACCCGAACTTTATTAACAAAGCTCCGGAGGCAAAGGTTCAGGCAGAGAAAGAAAAACTGGCGAACTATCAGCAGATGATGGAGCAGGTTCAGACAAGATTGGAGCAGCTGAAAAAATAAATGAAAAAAGGAAAAAAACTGCATGGAAACAAGGAAACCGTAGTGAAAGTCTGCAACTGGCTCTCTTTGCCGCTGCAGGCCCTGGGATGCTGTATTCTGTATCTGGTGATTGAAGCATTTTCCCGCCATTCGCTGGCATCTGCATGGAGCTACATGGTGGAAAGCCCATGGGTCTTTTTGTACAATGCATTTTTGATCTTCACTACTTTTATGGTAGTTTATCTGTTCCGCAGACGTGTGCTGGTACGGCTGGTGATGAGCTGTTTCTGGCTGCTGCTCGGTATCATCAACGGTGTGATTCTGGCGAACCGCGTCACACCGTTTACCGGGCCGGATTTGCGGAACTTAAGCGATGGTGCCAAGGTCGTGACGAAGTATCTGTCGAAAGGTACCATGATTCTCGTTGCGGCAGCTCTTGTGGCATTATTGGCATTTTTTGTATGGGTCTGGATCAAAGGACCGAAATTTCAGGGGAAAATCCGCTGGTATCTGAATGTGCCGTTGATTGCTCTGGTAATTGTACTCTTTACGGGAGCAACGAATCTGGCGCTTGCAAAGCGTGTGCTTTCCAGCTATTTCGTCAACATCGCATTTGCCTACCAGGATTACGGCTATCCGTACTGTCTGGCAGTCACCCTGTTTGATACGGGAATTTCAGAGCCGAACGGCTATTCCGAACAGCTCGTGAAACAGATTGAGACGAGTGAAGGCGAACAAAAAGAGGATGATACGGTAAAACCGAATATTATCTTTTTGCAGCTGGAGTCCTTTTTCGATCCGGAGCTGGTTAATTTCCTCAACATTTCCGAGGACCCGATCCCGTATTACCGGCAGCTGATGAAGGATTATTCTTCCGGTTATCTCCGCGTGCCGGTGGTGGGAGCCGGAACAGCAAACACAGAGTTTGAAACTATTTCCGGCATGAGCCTCCGGTATTTCGGAGCGGGTGAGTATCCGTACAAATCGGTGCTTTCAGAGGAGACGTGTGAGAGTGCGCCGTATGTTTTAAAGAATCTTGGCTATGCGACCCATGCGATCCACAACAATGAAGCAAACTTCTATTCCAGAAGAAGTGTGTTCTCACGTCTTGGTTTTGATACCTTTACCTCGGAGGAATATATGCCGGATATCTCGGATGTGACGGCGACAGGATGGGTAAAAGACCATATTCTGACAAAAGAGATCATAAAAACGCTCGATGCGACAGACGAACCGGATTATATCTATACGATTTCGGTACAGGGCCACGGTGATTATCCGACAGAGCCGGTGCTTGACGATCCGGAGATTACAGTGACAGGCGCGGAAGACCGGGAAAAAAATAATTACTCCTGGGAATATTATGTAAATCAGATTCATGAGATGGACATATTTGTCAAAGAGCTGACGACAAAGCTTGCGGATTATCCGGAGCCGGTGGTACTTGTGATGTACGGGGACCATCTGCCAACGATGGGACTGAAAGTAGAAGATCTGGAGAACCGCTATCTGTATCAGACCGAATACGTGATCTGGGATAACATGGGACTGAAAAGGAAACAGGAAAACATTGCTTCCTACCAGATTGCAGCAGAGGTTATGAACCGTGTGGGAATTCATGACGGAACCATTTTCCGGTATCATCAGACGAGACGGAATACGAAGAATTATCAGGTGGATCTCGAGGTGCTGCAGTATGATATGCTGTATGGAAAACGGTACGTTTACGGAGAAGACGGAGAGACACCGTATGAGCGTGTGAAGCTGCAGATGGGTGCTCTGCCGGTAACACTGGAACGAATCGAAAAATCCGGAGAAGATACCTGGTATTTTTACGGAGAAAACTTTACGGCATCGAGCCGTGTGGAAGTCAACGAGGAGATACAGGATACCGTTTATGTCAGCCCGTCGATTCTGATGGTGCATAGTCTGACCCTGGAAGACGGTGATCAGATTACAATCGCGCAGCAGAGCAACAGCTCGACGAAGAAGGTGCTGACAAGGACAGAGCCGATGATGTATGAAGAGCCAAAAACGGTATCTACACCGACGCCGACGCCGAACCCGGACAGCACGAAAACGGACGTGACACAGGAGAATGCCAATACAAGCACAGCGCCGCAGGATGAACTGACGGCAGCGCCGTCCGGTGCGCCAGAGGGCGAAGGCGACAAGATTGAGCCGTCAAAAACAGAAAACAGCGATAAACCGGCCGAAGACGGCGGTCTGCAGAATTAAAAAGAGTGTCCGAAAGATCATACAGTGGGGCGGATTTTGACGTCCCACTGTATCTTTTTACGGGGAAAGTCGAAAAGTCGGGACAAAATTTTGAAAATTGCTATGGACATATCCGGTCACTCGATTATAATGATACTAGGGTCTGAAAGCAGCCCTAAAATACTGAAGAATGGTGAAATAAGGTGAATTATACAGAAGCAGTTGATTATATCGAAACAATACCGAAATTTACGGTGAAGCATCCGCCGGAACATACGAGGGAGCTTCTTTCGCGCCTTGGGAATCCGCAGGAAGGGATCAAAATTATCCATGTGGCGGGCACGAACGGAAAGGGAAGCGTCTGCGCGTACTTGAATGCGATGCTGCTTGCAGGCGGCAAAAAGACAGGACTTTTTACCTCCCCGCACCTTGTACGCATCAACGAGCGGTTCCAGATCAACGGGGAAGATGTGTCGGATGAGCAGTTTCTCGACGCATTTCTCAAAGTGGAAAAAGCAGCCAAAGAATACGAGGCGGAGGGCGAAGGCCATCCGAGCTATTTTGAGACGCTGTTCCTGATGGGAATGCTGATTTTCAAAGAAGCCGGCGTGGAATACCTGGTCATGGAGACCGGCCTTGGCGGACGGCTGGATGCGACAAATGTGGTCGAAAAGCCGCTGGCATGCATCATAACGTCCATCAGCCGCGACCATACCGAGTATCTTGGCGACACCCTCGAGGCGATTGCGGGAGAGAAAGCCGGCATCATCAAAGCCGGTGTCCCGGTGATTTACGACGCCAGCCAGCCAGGTCCGGCGTCTGTCATTGCCGCAAAGGCGAAAGAGATGGGAAGCCCGGCATGGCCGATGGAGCCGTCGTTCTATGAGATGAAAACACAGAGCCGCGAGGGCATCACCTTTACCTTTGCATACCCGGGCGGCGAAAAAGCAGAGCTTGCGATTCCGTACGTGGCAAAATACCAGATGATGAATGCAAGCCTTGCGTTTTACACGATGCATATTCTGCAGGACGTGCACGACATTCCTAAGAACGTGCTTGCGGAAGGTCTTTCGAAGATCAAATGGCCGTGCCGTATGGAAATGGCTGCGCCGGGCGTCATCATCGACGGCGCGCACAACGAGGACGGCATTGCACAGTTTGTCAGCACGGCAGGCTATTTTGCGAAAGAAAACGAGATCACGATTCTTTTCACGGCAGTTGCAGACAAGCACTATCATGAGATGATCGGTGAAATCTGCGAGGGCATCCATCCGTCCCATGTTGTTGCAACGCAGATCGACGGAAGCCGCGTCGTACCGGCGGAAGTGCTTGCAGAGGACTTCAGAAAAGCAGGATGCACGGATGTCTGCGCGGAACCGGAGATCGGAGCAGCGTATGAGAAGGCACTGGGCAAAAAGGGCAGCGGCATGCTGTTCTGCGTGGGTTCTCTGTATCTGGCGGGCGAACTGAAAGCATATCTTGCAAAGCGGAATGGTTAGCGAATACAGGAAGGAATTTTTTGTTTATGTTAAATTACGAAGAAGAACTGAAGAAGTTTAAACCGTGTCTCGATGTGGACGAGGTGGAGGATGCGATTTACAGCCGTGATCTGACGGATGTGATCGACATTTTGAAAGAAATGATGAAAAACGACAAGCCGGAACAGGAAAACGAGACAGAAGCGGAAAAGGAAGAGTAAGGTGCCGGAATGAACTGTATGAATTGTAAATCGGTTGTGGACGTCGGAATGGAGATCTGTCCCAACTGTGGTTTTAACCTGAGAGTACAGAGAAAATGTTTTTCTCTTTCGAATATGTACTACAATCTGGGCCTCGACAAGGCAGAGATCCGGGATCTTTCCGGAGCGATCGATATGCTGCGGCGGAGCCTGAAGTTTAACAAATACAATATCCATGCGCGGAACTTGTTAGGCCTTGTCTATTTTGAGACGGGTGAAGCGGTTGCGGCGTTAAGTGAGTGGATCATCAGCAAGAATATTATGCCGGAGAATAATGTGGCGACGGAGTATATTGCGACGCTGCAGGCGGAGCAGGCGAAGCTGGATATGATCAATCAGACGATCAAGAAATACAACAGTGCGCTGAAATGCTGCCGCGAGAACAATGAGGATGTGGCTGCGATCCAGCTGCGCAAGATTCTGAACCAGAATCCGAAGCTGATCAAGGGATATCATCTGCTGGCGCTGATTTATATTCACAAAGGTGAGTATGAGAAAGCGCGGAAGATTCTGAAAAAGGCGGCGAAAATTGACAAGACGAACTCGACGACGCTTCGTTTCCTGAAGGAGGTTGATTTCCAGACGGGTACGCAGACGTCGCTGGAGCCGCGGCGGTTCGGCCGCAGGGAGCGCACGGAGGAGCAGCGCGAGGACGAGCGTGAGCGTGTGGTAAGCGGGGATACGGTGATTATTCCGCCGACGTTCCGCGAGACGTCTACAGCGGCAACGATGCTGAATATCGGTATTGGGCTGGTGCTTGGCGCACTGGTTGTGTGGTTCCTGATCGGGCCTGCGAATACGCAGCGAATTAACCGGCAGGCGGACGAGAAGGTTGTGGAATACAGCGGCAAGATGGCGAGCCAGGAGGCCCAGCTGAACCAGCTCCAGAGCCAGGTGGATTCTCTGAACGAAACGACGGCTTCTGCGCAGCAGCAGATCCAGACGGCACAGGATACGGCGGCTTCCTACGAGAACCTTTTAAAGGCTGTGGAAGCGCAGCAGCAGGGCAACACGAGCAACGCAACAAACGCACTGACCGAGGTCAACCCGGAGGTGCTTTCTGTGGACGCAAAGGCTGTGTATGACACTATTTACAAGAGCATGCAGTCGTCTATGTTCCAGGAGCTTTCGCAGTCGGGTGTGAATGCATTTGACGATGCGAATTACACTGAGGCGATTGATAAGCTTTCGAAGGCTAAGAATATCAACGACAGTGACTATACGGTGCTTAACTATCTGGCGCATGCGTATCGGCTGAGTGGGGATACCGATAATGCGATTTCGGTGTTCCAGGAGATCATCGATAAGTTCCCGGGAACCCAGAAGGCTACTAAGGCCGAGCAGCAGATTGAGGCGCTGGGGGGGACTGTGAAGACGGAGGAATAGTGAGGACGGACGCCCACGGGGCAGAATGCCGCAGGAGATGCGGCGCTGTTTCGTCGGGCTGATACCACTGACTACGCGGAGGTTGCGTGGGACGAAGGGCAAAAAAGTATAAAAGTGAGAAGATAAAACACAAAAGATGAAATTCGCTTTACGGCGAAAAATCTTTTGTGTTTTTTATTTTATGACAGGAAAGAGGGAGGATGGGAAATGGATAATCGTGTTTGGGTGAAGGATGCGGTGATGACGATTCGGCTTCCGGAAGAGGTGGATCATTTTGTGGCTGACCGGCTTCGGGAGGAGGCGGGGGAGATTTTGGTGGAGAGGAATGTGAGGGAGGTGGTGTTTGATTTTCGGAAGACGGTGTTTATGGACAGTTCGGGGATTGGACTGGTGATGGGGAGGTTTCGGGAGATGGAGCTGATTGGCGGGAAGGTGAGAGCGGTGCATGTGGGAGAGCGGATGCGGAGGATTCTGGTGATGTCGGGGGTGACGCGGGTGATTGAGGTGGAAGAGGAGAAGACGTGGAAGTAGGTTTTGGACGGGGAGTGGGCAGAAAGGGGAATGGGATGATGCGAGAAAGGATGAAAACAGAAGAGAAGATGCGGTGGAATACGATGACGCTGGAATTTGAGAGCCGTCCCTGCAATGAGAGTTTTGCGCGGGTGTCTGCGGCGGCGTTTCTGGCGCAGCTGAATCCGACGGTGGAGGAAGTGGCGGATGTCAAGACGGCGATTTCGGAGGCGGTTACGAATGCGATGATTCACGGATACCGGCAGGAAAAAGGGAAAATTCAGATGAAGTGTGTGCTGGATCTGGAGGAGAAGGTGTTTCAGGTGACGGTAAAAGATACCGGCGTCGGGATCGAAAATGTGGAGAAGGCGATGGAGCCGATGTTTACGACCTGCCCGGAGCTGGAGCGGTCGGGGATGGGGTTTTCGTTTATGGAGGCGTTTATGGATGAGCTGGAAGTAAGGTCGCATCCGGGATGGGGGACGGAAGTGGTGATGAAACGGAAAATCGGTGTGCATCCGGAAATGTAAGGGCCGGATCGGAAGTCATAGGAGTCAGAATGCATGGAACATACGCTTGCCCTGATCGAAAAGGCACACGAAGGGGATAAAGCGGCAAGGGATACACTGGCAGAGGAAAATATGGGACTGGTCTGGAGCATGGTGAGGCGGTTTGCAAACCGCGGGGTGGAGATGGAGGATCTGTGCCAGATCGGGAGCATTGGGCTGTTGAAGGCGATTGATAAATTTGATCCTTCGTTTGAAGTCTGTTTTTCGACGTATGCGGTTCCGATGATTGCGGGGGAGATCCGGCGGTTTCTGCGGTCGGAGGGGATGGTGAAGGTGAGCCGCCCGATCCGGGAACTGGCGTGGAAAGCGTATGCGGTGCGTGAGCGGCTGGAGCGGGAGAACGGGCGCGATCCGACGCTGGCGGAGATAGCGGGGGAGCTTGATGTTACCGTGGAAGAAATCGTGGAGGCGATGGAGTCCGGCGCGGAGGTGGAATCGCTGCAGAAGACCATCTATCAGGGGGAAAACCACGATATTTCTCTGATGGACCGCATTCCGGAAAAAGAGAACGGGCAGGAAAAGCTGCTGAACCGGATTTTCTTGGAAGAGCTGTTGGGACGACTGCCCGCGAAGGAGCGGCAGCTCATCTACATGCGCTATTTTCAGGACATGACGCAGGCGCAGATCGCCGGAAAACTGGGGATTTCGCAGGTGCAGGTGTCGCGGATGGAAAAGAAGATTCTGCGGCAGATGCGGATGGAAAAGGTCTGACAAAAATACAAATCCGGCGGAAGGGCGCTTTTCCTGGGAAAGGCAGAGAAAAGTGCCTGAAACCCGGGCGGATAAAGGAAGAAAAGAAAGGCGAAGCGGGGAAAGGCGGCAGAAAGTTTAAAAATATTCACTGGAATATCGGAGGAAGGTGTGCTACAATGAGCGAAATACGAAGAAAGGCAGGTGGAAGAACATGGATTATCTGACAGAAAATGTGGCGGTCAATCTGAAACGGATCCGGCAGTCGAAAGGGATGAGTCTCGACCAGGTCTCAGAGCAGACCGGGGTCAGCAAGAGTATGCTCTCGCAGATCGAAAAGGGAACGGCGAACCCGTCGCTTGGCGTGCTCGGGAAGATTACGAGCGGCCTGCGGATTGAATTTCAGGAGCTGATTGCAACGCCGCTGGTGGATAGTTATCTTGTGACACCGGAGAATCTGGTTCCGACGAAAGAGCTGGAGGGGCAGTACACTGTGTGGACGTTCTTTCCGTATGAGGACACGCGGCTTGTGGAAATCTACCGCATCGACATCGAACCGGGCGGAACGTATGTGAGCGGCGGCCACGGAGAGAAAACAAGAGAGTACCTGGTGGTGACAGACGGCGTGATGACCGTGGAGTGCAATGGAAAAGAGCATGAGATCCACTTGAAGCAGGCATTCCGTTTCGAGACAGACCAGACCCACATCTACCGCAACAGAGGGACGGAGAAGACGAGCTGCATGTGTTTCTTTCTCGACTATCACTAAAAGCCGCAGAATAACAGGCTTTCTTTTTTTGAATGAACTGTTCAATATAATGGACAGAAGTCCACTGGAACATCAGAATAAAAAACAACGGATATGAAAAAAAATACGGTGGAAGACGAAAAAACATCAAAAAAGAATAGAAAAAGCGGGTGTTAAAGAAAAAGCAAAAATAAAAAACTTTTTTAAAAAAAGTAATTGACAAATATAGGGAGTGGTGCTATTGTATGGTTGTACAAAATAATAAACGAAAAACAAAGCAAAGACGCTTACCAACGAGTAGTCTTTGCTTTGTTGTTTTTTATTTAAAAAATCTTTTCAACGCTATGGGAGGATAACACTATGAGATTAAAAGACACAGGATTAACGGTTCAGGACATCAAAGACAAAGTAAACAAGTACATGATCGAGACCTACGAGCGTTTCGATTTCCTTGCAGAAACCGCAGAGGGGATGTACATGTACGACGAAAACGGAACGCCGTATCTTGACTTTTACGCAGGAATCGCCGTAAACAACGCCGGAAACAGAAACCCGAAAGTTGTTGCAGCAGCAAAAGAGCAGCTCGACGATATCATGCATACCTTCAACTATCCATACACCATCCCGCAGGCACTGCTTGCTGAGAAAGTCTGCGAGACCATCGGCATGGACAAGATTTTCTATCAGAACTCCGGTACCGAGGCGAACGAGGCCATGATCAAAATGGCAAGAAAGTACGGCATCGAGAAATACGGCCCGAACCGTTACCACATCGTAACCGCAAAGATGGGCTTCCATGGAAGAACCTTCGGTGCCATGTCTGCAACCGGTCAGCCGGGCAACGGATGCCAGGTTGGATTCGGACCGATGACCTACGGTTTCTCCTATGCACCGTACAATGATCTGCAGGCCTTCAAAGATGCATGTACCGAAAACACCATCGCCATCATGGTTGAGCCGGTACAGGGCGAAGGCGGTGTTCATCCGGCAACGAAAGAGTTCATGCAGGGACTCCGGAAGTTCTGTGATGAGAACGACATGCTGCTTCTGATTGATGAAGTACAGACCGGCTGGTGCAGAACCGGTGCGGTAATGTCTTACATGAACTACGGCATCAAACCGGATATCGTATCCATGGCAAAAGGTCTTGGCGGCGGAATGCCGATTGGCGCAATCTGCGCAACAGCTGAAGTAGCAAAAGCCTTTACCCCGGGATCTCACGGAACTACCTTCGGCGGCCATCCAGTCAGCTGTGCAGCAGCACTGGCAGAAGTCAACGAACTGATCGACCGCGACCTTGCCGGAAATGCAAAGAAAGTCGGTGATTACTTCGCAGAAAAATTAGCAAAACTGCCGCATGTCAAAGAAGTCAGACATCAGGGACTGCTGGTCGGCGTAGAGTTTGATGATACCATCAGCGGCGTAGAAGTCAAACATGGCTGCCTTGACCGCCATCTGCTGATCACAGCCATCGGAGCGCACATCATTCGTCTGATCCCTCCGCTTATCGTAACCGAGGAGGACTGCGACAAGGCAGTTGCTATCATCGAAGAAACCGTAAAAGCTCTGGAAAAATAAAGAATTCTTATAGAAACAAAGAAAATCTCATAGCGTGAAAAGAACAGGACAAGGACGTCAAAAAGCAAAGAACCATGCTTCGCCCCTGTCCTGTTTTTCTTTTCATTCTGTGAATCGGAAACAACAGGTAAAACAGAGAAATTAAATGTGAGAGGAAAACGGTATGGGACATCTGGTTATCACAATCGGCTGCGAGTACGGAGCCAAAGGAAATGCCATCGGCAGGAAAATTGCGGAGGATCTCGGAATTAAGTTCTACGACCGCGAGCTGGTGGATCAGATTATTGAAGAAGTCGGAATTCCGAAAGACATCATGAACCGTGTAGAAGAGGGCGGTACGATTGCCGGAAAAGGAGCCGAGGGCGATGTCCGTGGATCCTTCTCAAAATATGCGGACCTGACCGAGCGTGCGATTCATGTACAGAAGCAGATCATCCGGAAACTGGCAGAAAAAGAGGCCTGCGTCATCATCGGACGATCCGCGGATTACATCTTAAAGGACAGCAAAGATATCAAGCTCCTCCGGGCTTTTATCTATGCACCGGATGAGATCCGCATTCAGAATATCATGAAGAGCCACAGCCTTTCCGAGAGCGATGCAAAAATTCTGCTGCTCGAGAAGGACAAACGGTATCACAAGCGTCATCTGGCGCTGACCGGCAGCAACCGCGGAGACCGGCACAACCGAGACATTCTGATCAACAGTGCATTCCTTGGTGTGGAGGGCACAGCGGAGTATCTCGAGGAACTGATTCAGAAGAAATACGGAAGCGGGGAGGAATAAGCCATGGAACAGAAAAAATCAGAATTTGACAAAGTATTAGGTGCATGGGATATTCTCGTCATCGCTTTCGGAGCCATGATCGGCTGGGGCTGGGTCGTATCCTCAGGAAGCTGGATTCAGAAAGGCGGCGTTGTCGGAGCTTCAATTGCGTTTGCGATCGGCGGTGTCATGATCTTCTTCATCGGACTGACTTACGCAGAACTGACTGCAGCGATGCCGCAGTGCGGCGGCGAGCACGTCTTCAGCTACAAGGCGATGGGCCCGAACGGTTCGTTCATCTGTACCTGGGCGATTATTTTAGGATACGTCAGTGTTACGTGTTTCGAGGCGTGCGCCTTCCCAACCATCATCACATATCTGTGGCCGGGATTCCTGAAAGGCTATATGTACAGCGTGGCAGGATTTGATATCTATGCTTCCTGGGTAGCCGTAGCCGTTATTGTAGCGTTTCTCATCACACTGATCAATGTGCTGGGCGCAAAAACAGCAGCCGTTCTGCAGACGGTCCTTACCTGTATCATCGGCGGCGCTGGTATCCTTCTGATTGTGGCATCCGTGATCAACGGAGATTCCAGCAATCTGCAGGGACAGATGTTCGTCGGCGAGAGCACCGGAACGATGTTCCAGAACATCATCAAAGTTGCTGTTGTTACCCCGTTCTTCTTCATCGGCTTTGACGTTATCCCGCAGGCAGCAGAGGAAATCAACGTTCCGTTAAAGAAAATCGGTAAAATGATGATTCTCTCCGTTGTACTCGCTGTTGTTTTCTATTCCTGTGTTATCCTGGCTGTCGGCTATGTGCTGAACCCGTCCGAAATCCTGAGCTCGGAAGCAGGAACCGGACTTGTCACAGCAGATGCGATGGCGAAAGCGTTCGGTACAGCGGTTATGGCAAAAGTCATCATCGTCGGCGGTATGTGCGGTATCATCACATCCTGGAACTCCTTTATGATCGGCGGTTCCCGTGCTCTGTACTCTATGGCTGAATCCTACATGATTCCGCCGATGTTCGCAAAGCTTCATCCGCAGCACAAAACTCCGATCAACGCCCTGTTCCTGATCGGCGCGCTGACTATGCTGGCTCCGTTTGCAGGACGAGGCATGATGGTGTGGATCTGTGATGCAGGTAACTTTGGATGCTGTCTTGCCTACTGTATGGTATCTCTTTCCTTCCTGATCCTGCGGAAGAAAGAACCGGATATGCCGCGTCCGTACCGTGTTCCGGCATACAAATTTGTTGGAACGATGGCGGTTCTGATGTCCGGATGTATGGTGCTTGTTTACTGCATTCCTGGTTCCGGCGGAACACTGGTATGGCAGGAGTGGCTGATGGTAGGCGGCTGGAGCCTCCTCGGTGTTGTATTTTTTGCAGTCTGCAAGTTCAAATATAAAGAGAAGTTCGGCAGCCTGATCGAGCTGATCTCCGACGAGGACGCAGCGTCCCTGATGCCGGAGGCAGACGATGCGGAACTCGACGTTGTTATCGATGCAGCGATCGACCGTGTTCTTGCCAAAATGGCTGGCTGAAGCTGAGATAGGATAAAACAAAGCGTGTCGGAAAGAAAAATTTTCGGCACGCTTTCTGAAAGAAAGGGGAAAAATAAGATGAATCCATTCGAATTTTCGATTCCACAGAATATTATTGTCGGAGCAGGAACGCTTGCCAAACTGCCGGAGTGTGCCAAGAAGATGGGCGGAACCCATGCGATGATTCTTTCCGGTCCTACCTTGAAAAAAATGGGCGTTGTGGACAAAGCAGCGGACAGCCTGAAAGCGGCAGGCATCGCAGCCGATATTTTCACAGATATTGAGGCGAATCCGTCTGTGACGACAGTAGAAAAAGCAACCGAGAGCTATCTTGCTTCCGGCGCAGACTTTCTCGTAGCACTCGGCGGCGGTTCTCCGATGGATGTAGCAAAGGCCGTCGGTGTGACGGCAAAATACGGCGGAAGCATCACGGAATACGAAGGCGCACACAAAGTGCCGGGAAAAATTGTCCCGCTGATTGCCATTCCGACGACTGCGGGAACCGGCTCCGAGGTGACCGCATTTTCCGTGATCACCGACCACAGCAGAGATTACAAGCTGACCGTATTCAGCTATGAACTTCTGCCGGAGTACGCGATTCTCGATCCGGAACTTTTAACTTCCGCTCCGGCATCCGTTGCGGCAGCCTGCGGTATTGATGCTTTTATCCATGCGGAGGAGGCTTATATTTCCACAGCCGCATCTCCGTTCTCCGATGCCATGGCAGAAAAAGCGATGGAATTGATCGGTAAAAATATCCGCCGTTTCGTGGCGCGCAGAACCGATCTCGAAGCCGCAGAGGCGATGCTGACCGGTTCGCTGTTCGCGGGTATTGCATTTTCCTACGCAAGACTTGGAAATGTCCATGCAATGAGTCATCCTGTGAGCGCCTTCTTCGATGTGCCGCACGGCGTGGCAAATGCCGTTCTGCTTCCGGTCATCGCAGAGTACAATGCACTGGCAGACCATGGAAGATATTTGAAGATCTACAACTACATCAGCGAAATCCCGGCATACGCCGATGAATTTGAGCCGATGATGCTGGTCGGCGCGATCCGCGAGCTGACCGCAGCCATCGGAATCCCGGCCAGCCTGACCGATGCGATCCGCCAGGCGGCAAAGGGAAAAGAAGTGACAGCAGAGGAGATCGAGAGCAAAATCGTGCCGATGACGGTAGATGCGATGAAGAGCGGAAACATCGCCGTCAACCCGAGAGCGTCCTGTCAGCAGGACATCGAGGCGCTGTACCGGAAAGCACTGTAAGAGACAAGCTAATTTATAGAAGAAACCGTAAAGGGCGATGCTGTGAAAAGTATGTACAGCATCGTCCTTTTTCTGCTTGTATTCCGAAAATATGTGCTGTAAAATAAATTTATCGTGCTGTTCTCACAAAACAGAGCAGCGAGGGGTGGATTTTTTTATTAAATCTTACTATTGGAGGAAGCAAAACATGGAAAATAATGTATTGCAGCAATTAAAAGAAAATATCGCAAAGGTCATGATCGGAAACGAGCGCACGATCGAGCTTGTCCTGACCTGCCTTGTTGCCAAAGGTCATATCCTGCTCGAGGATGTCCCGGGGACAGGAAAAACGGTCATGGCGAAATCCCTTGCGAAATCCGTCGAGGCAGAGTTCGGCCGCATCCAGTTCACACCGGACTTACTGCCGTCCGATGTCACCGGTCTCAATTATTTTGATGCCAAAAGCGGAGAGTTTGTCTTCTCGAAAGGCCCTGCCTTCTGCAACATTCTGCTTGCCGATGAGATCAACCGTGCAACGCCGAAGACGCAGAGCAGCCTTCTCGAGTGCATGGCTGAGCGCCAGATCACCGTGGACGGTGTGACACGGCCGCTCGAGGAGCCGTTCCTCGTCATCGCCACGCAGAACCCGCTCGAGACGCTCGGAACCTTCCCGCTGCCGGAGGCGCAGATGGACCGTTTTTTAATGAAACTTTCGATGGAAGCATTAAGCCCGGCGGAAGAGACACAGATGATCGCCCGTTTCCTGACCGAGGAGCCGCTCGCCGAGCTGTCGTCTGTCTGCCAAAAAGAAGAAATCCGTACCCTGCAGGAGGCGTGTAAAGAAGTCTACCTGCATCCGGAACTGGTACAGTATCTCGTCCGCATCGTACAGGAGACGAGAGTCAACAGCAAAATTGCAAGCGGTGTGAGCCCGCGTGGAACACTCGCATTTTTACGTGCCGTACAGGGCCACGCGCTGGTGCAGGGACGAAACTACGTTGTGCCGGAGGACTTCAAGACCGTGGCTGTTCCGGTACTCGCACACCGTCTCACCATGCAGATCGGCGCAGACGACGGAAGAGCCGCAGAATCGGTGATCGAGGAAATTTTAAACCGCATCGATCTGCCGACCGAAAACTGGTCAGGAAGGTAACGGACTATGCTTCTTTTATTACTATTTGGAATGGCGCTCGCCTGGTTTCTGCAGAAAAAGCTGTACCAGAAAAACTGGCAGAAAAATCTGAAAATCCAGGTCAGCTTCCAGGATTCCGCGATCTATGAGGGCGAGGAGAGTACGTTAAAAGAGGTCGTCGTAAACGACAAACTGCTGCCGATTCCGGCACTCGAGCTTGGCATTTCGATGAGCCGCAATCTGGAATTCGACCGCGAGGCAAAAGCAAACGCGAGCATCACCGACCAGAGCTACAAACGCGATGTCTTTTCGTTCCTGTTTCATCAGCAGATCACGAGAACACTGCCGTTTCAGGCGAAAAAACGAGGATTCTACGAGATCACCGGTGCGCATGCCGTAGCGTACGATCTTTTTTTCCGGGAGGGTCTTTACAGCGATTACCCGCAGCAGACACAGATGTACGTTTACCCGCGCCAGGTCGATACTGCACGGATTCAGATGATCTGCCGTGCCGTGTCGGGCATGGTTCTGTCACGGAATCGCCTGTACGAGGACCCGTTTGAATTTTCTGGTATCCGCGATTACCGGAAAGAAGACCCGATGAATCGCATCAACTGGAAATCGTCGGCACGGATGGGAGATCTGATGGTCAACCAGTTTGACGCGACGACGAGCGTGGAAGTTACGGTGCTTCTCGATATCGAGGACGCCAACATTCTGCGCGAGGAAGCGCAGGTCGAGGAGAGCATCCGCATCACGTCTTCGCTTGCGGCGCGGATGGTGAAAAACAAGATGAATCTGTGGGTGAAGAGCAATGCGAAAGATGAGGAGACCGGCGAGGAGCTGCGTGTCCATCTGGCAGCGGGCGCCGGAAAAACAGCGGAGCTGAACCGGAAACTGGCGTGCGTGCAGCTTGGGGGCAATCTCACAGGCAGCGCGGAGTTTCTGCACAAAGAGGCGGAAAAAGAGCTCACCGGCCACACCTACGTTGTCGTATCCAAAAACAGAACCGATGAGGTCCGTGAGGCTCTTCATCTGCTCTCCGGTGCGCAGAACCAGGTGCTGTGGGTGATTCCGTATCTGCCGGGCGAAGAAGTTCCGTCGGAGCAGAACCGTGCGTACACCGCAATCGGCTGGGAGGTGAAACCATGGAAATAAAAAAGACACCGGTACAGATCCCGCTGACCTGGCTTCATGTCTGGCTTTTATTCGCCGGCATCTATGGCTTTGCCGCCGGTTTTCTGGAGCTGACGGGAAGGGAGGCGCTGTATTTCTGCGCCATATCCTTATTGCTGCTGATTCCGGCCGCCGCAAGCTGGATTCTGATCCGGAAAACGAAAGCACTCTGGCAGTTTCTGCTTGGCGGAATTGCGGTCTGCGCGGTGACGTATCTGGCAGCGAAATTTTTCTGTTCCCTGTTCAGTGTGCAGGCGGCAGCGGTAATTGAAGCGGCTGTGGCGGCAAACGATGGAAAAAACAAGTTTGAGAACGGTATTTCTCCTGCATTTCTGGAGAGCCTTTCCGGCGTGATGACGGGTCTTATGGCCGCTGTGATTTTCCTGATCCGCGGCTATGTCAGAATCCGCAAAGGCCAGTTAAAGAAAGCAGCGCAGGAACTGCCGGCCGGCTCAATGCCGCTGGCGGATATGGAAGCGTGGGAGATCCCGACGCTCCTCGATGAGCCAAAGCCCCTTCATTTTCTCTGGTTTATGATACAGTATGTGATCGGTGTGCTGATGAAAATGCCGTTCTACTGGCATCTGATCTACTGGTTTTTCTTTGCAGATGTATTCCTGTGCTTCTTCTGCCAGTACCTCGACGGCATGCACGGGTTCATCCGTGACCATCAGAAAATCGCCAATCTCCCGGTGGAGACGATGCAGCGGACGGGAAAACTGATCCTGAAAATTGCAGTACTCCTTCTGGTACTGTTCGTGCTCCCATCGGCGCTCTACGGAAAGGATCCGATTGCGGAGGCGATCGCAGGTTATGAGCCGAAAGAGCTGGAAAGCGATCTTACGATCGAAACACCGGAGGTCGAGGCGCCGCAGGGCATGGAGCAGGCCGATCTGTCCGATATGCTGGGGGACAAAGAGTACAAACCGATGCCGCAGTGGATCCAGAATCTTTTTACGGCGGTCATGTATCTTGTGATGGTTGCCGTCGGAATCGCGGTTCTGCGGGCGATTTACCAGAGCGTAAAAAATGCGGGAAAAGCCTTCTCAGAGGATGAGGAGGACGAAGTTCTCTTTCTGCATCAGGGAAACGACGAACGGGAAAATCTGCCGTGGCGGCGGGAAAAGAAAGAGGGCTATCTCTCCCCGAATATGCGTATCCGCCGGCAGTATAAAAAAACGATCAAAAAAGCCGGAAAATACCAGCCGACCGGAGTCGAAACCCCGGCGGAGCTGGAAGAGAGAAACGAGCTTTCCGGCGACGGCATGAGACGGCTGCACGACGGCTATGAAAAAGCCCGTTACAGCCGCGAGGGCTGCACAAAAGAAGAGGCGGAAGCGCTGCGGAACTGATTTAAAACCAGTTCCCGGCAGCGGTCCACAGCCAATAGAGAAAGCCGAGCAGCCAGCTTGCAAAGACACCGTACAGAATGACAGGTCCGGCGATGGTGAAAATTTTCGCACCGATGCCGAAGACCTGTCCTTCTTTTTTATATTCAATCGCAGGAGCTGCAACCGAGTTGGCAAAGCCGGTGATCGGGACGAGCGCACCGCAGCCGGCAAAGGTGACGATTTTCTGATAGATGTTGAGGCCGGTTAAAATCACACTGCTAAGGATCAGAATCAGCGAGCACCAGGAGCCGGCGTCATCTTTGCTGAGCGAGAACTGCGTTTTGCCGATATGGAGCAGAATCTGCCCCACGACACAGATCAGACCGCCGACGATAAAGGCTTTTGCCATATTGCAGAAGAGATTCTGCTTTGGCGTCACCTCTTTGACAAACTGTTCGTATTCTTTTTTTGCCCGTTCACTTTTTAAACTCTGCATCACATCTTACCTCCAGTTCTTATTGAAATCCACTTGCAAAATAATAGAGAGAGCCCGCGATTTTCCCTGCCGCCATGCAGAGAATTACAAACGGCAGTCCGCGCGTCAGTCCGATCCGGCGGCAGAGGATCGAAAACAGGTTGACGACTTCGCCGAGCGCGATGATCCAGCTTCCCAGATAAATGCCCGCAAAAAGCCAGAACACACCGGCCGTCCAGGAGGGCAGGGAAAACGAGAAGGTGCCAAGCGAGAAAAGATCGCCGAACAGCGCCCCGGCCATACAGCAGCATTCGTAAAAACGCAGGCTCCCTGCTGTCTTTGTGATGCCGGCGTACCGTGTCACGATGCCAAGGCCGATCACAAGCGCGACAAGGCCGCTCGCGATGAAAAAGCCAAGGCTAAGACCGGCTGTGATCAGCAGGATCTCTGGCAGGATTCGCATGAAAAGCCTCCTTTCCTTTACCGGAGCGGTCGTTCTGTTCGATAATGGTCGTATCGATATCATCCTCGTAGACCCGCATTTCCACCTCGAGCGGCGTCGGGTCCTGCGTGAATTTCCGCCGTCCGAAATGGTTGAAATAGAGCACGACGCCAAGGCCGATGCCGATGGAATATGAAATTTCCAGCACCGAAAATCCGGGCGTCATCTGCGGGAGAAAACGGGTGTAAACATCCAAAAACAGCTCGCGGATGCCGATGTCGGTGTGGAAGGTCATAATGGAAAACGCAGTTCCGATAAACGTAAGGATGCCGACCAGAATCGTTTTGCACCAGCTGATCCAGGTGTTTTTCTGACGCGGATCCTCGTACGTTAAAATAAAATTCGGCTCGCCGATGTGGGTGACATCGACGTGCTCCTCGGCCTCCGTGACGAGGCGGACGAGGGTGGAGGCGGAGCAGACGTAGCGTCCGTATCCGTCATCGGGAAGATGCGCCACGCGGCGGACCTGATTGCGGGCGAGGACAGCGCCGTCTGAACAGGAAAGCTGCGCCACATCGCCGAGCGTCACGACGGGACTGGTGATTTTGATATTCCGCTCCGTCTGAAGATACAGCATTTCACTCATGAAAAACATTCCTCTAAAAGTTTCTGAAACAGGATTTTTGTGCTACAGCGTACAGAGTTCCCTAAAACAGGAAAATCATGCGTAAGAATGGAAAAAACGGAAATACTGAAGGTCAGAAATGGTAAGACGCAAAATAAGAAAACGGAGGAATTTGCCGATGAGACAGATGACAGGAAAGCAGAGCATCTCGTTTGCCAAAGCCGTCTATATCGAGGGCAGCGCGGCGATTGTAGGAGAAAAGGAAAAGGATGGACCGCTGGGCGAATACTTTTCGCACACGCTTTCGGACCCGATGTGCGGGCAGGAGAGCTGGGAGGAGGGCGAGAGTGAACTGCAGCTTGCCACCGCGAAGCTGGCAATGCAGAAAGCCAATGTGAGGCCAGAGCAGATCCGCATGATTTTTGCGGGCGATCTTCTGGCACAGTCAATCGCATCATCGTTCGGCCTGGTGGATCTGAACTGCCCGCTCTACGGCCTGTTCGGTGCCTGCTCGACGATGGGAGAGGCGCTTTCGCTTGGCGCGATGGCAGTCGCAGGAGGATACGGTGACCGGGTGCTGGCGGTGACATCGAGCCATTTTGGAACGGCGGAGAAGGAGTTCCGTTTTCCGCTCGCCTACGGAAACCAGCGCCCGCCGTCCGCGAGCTGGACGGTGACGGGAAGCGGCGCGTGTGTGCTTGGAAAAACGAAGAGCAGAGTGAAAATCACGGGCGCTACGACGGGAAAAATCATTGATTACGGGCTGAAAGACAACCAGAACATGGGCGCCTGCATGGCCCCCGCTGCGTGCGATACGATTGCACAGAACCTCGTCGATTTCAACCGGGAACCGGTCGATTACGACCGCATTGTGACGGGAGATCTCGGCGTTGTGGGGCGGGAAATTCTGCTGGAGCTGCTGAAGAAAAAAGGATACGATATCTCGGAACAGCACAGTGACTGCGGCATGCTGATCTTCGATCCGGCAAAACAGGACACCGGTGCGGGCGGAAGCGGCTGCGGCTGTGCGGCATCGGTGCTGGCGGAGTATCTGCTGCCGAAGCTGGAAAACGGAGAGTGGAAGAGGATTCTGTTTGTACCGACTGGTGCGCTGATGTCGAAGGTCAGCTTTCAGGAGGGCAGCAGCGTGCCTGGTATTGCACAGGCGGTTGTAATCGAGAGGGAGGAGGATGTGTAAAATGGGAACGTTCATGGAATATTTCAATGCCTTCTGGGTCGGCGGCCTCATTTGTGCCCTGTGCCAGATTCTGCTCGACCGCACGAAAATGCTGCCGGGAAGAATTATGGTAACGCTTGTGTGCACGGGCGCGGTGTTGAGCTTTCTGGGACTCTACGATCCATTTGCAGAATACGCCGGGGCAGGCGCGTCGGTGCCGCTGCTCGGGTTCGGGCATCTTTTGTTTCAGGGAGTAAAAGATGCCGTAAAAGAAAGCGGATTTTTAGGATTGTTCCAGGGCGGATTAAAGGCGGGGGCTGTCGGAACATCAGCGGCGTTGATTTTCGCGTATCTTGCAAGCTGGATTTTCCAGCCGAAGATGAAAAAATAGCAGGTGAAAAATTGCGCAGAAGCAGGCGGAATGATATAATAAAAAAAATGCCGCAGAAAAAAGCAGAATCGCAGCGGCAGGACGAATACAGAAAAAAGCGGGTGTTTTGCGGAAAAAACATCAAAACACCCGCGACAGGAAGAAAGGAAGTCTGCAATGAAGACAAGAGAAGAAGCGCTATCCTATGGCCTTTCCTTCCCGGACACATATCAGGAAGCACCGTTCCACGATGACAACTGGCAGCTCATCCGCGTGAAAGGAAGCAAAAAGGCATTTCTGTGGGTCTATGAAAAGGACGGAATCATTCAGCTGAATGTAAAAGCAAACCCGGAATGGCGGGACTACTGGCGCGATGCATTCGCGTCAGTTATCCCGGGATATCATCAGAACAAAGAACATTGGAACACGATTCTCCTCGACGGAACCGTACCCGATGACGCTGTGCGTACCATGATCGCCGAGAGCTACGACATCATCACGGACAGCCCGACCAAAAGAATCTATGAGGCGGTAAAGCAGATTCCGCGCGGAAAAGTGGCGACATACGGCCAGATAGCAGCGCTTGCAGGCGAGCCGAAGATGGCGCGTGCCGTGGGAAACGCCTTACATAAAAACACAGATCCGGAGCACATTCCATGCTACCGTGTGGTAAACTCCAAAGGCGAACTGGCCGCGGAATTTGTCTTCGGCGGCGCCGGGAAACAGGCGGATATGCTGGAGGCAGACGGCATTGTGCTGGAAAACGGCCGCGTCAATTTAAAGAAGTACGGCATCAACGTGGAAGAGATGCTGGCACAGCGGGAGCTGGAGCAAAACTGAAAAAATAGGATGCACAAAACAGCGAAAGACCGGAACGGCAGAGGAAAATGTCCGTTTCGGTCTTTCATTATGTTTGGCTTATAAAATTAGAAAATACAATTATTTCGCATTGAATACATACTTATCCATACGGTCAAATGCCTCTTTCACAAGCACATGCGGCAGTGCCAGATTCAGGCGGATCGCATACGGTCTGTGGAACGGCCGTCCGTCCTGCCAGATCACGCCGACAGCAACACCGGCTTTCAGCAGTGTATCCATATCGGTATCATGCTCCTTGCACCACTCTTCGCAGTCGAGGTACAGCATGTACGTTCCTTCTGGTTTGGAAAGCTTCACGCCCTTGAAATGCTCGAGAATGTAGTTGTACGCATAATCCGCATTCGATTTCAGCACTTCGCGCAGTTCATCCACCCACTGGTATCCCTCCGGACGGTAAGCGCCGATCAGCGCATGAACAGAGAGTACGTTCGGAGAATTGTAGTGAGAAAGGGACGAAGCCTTCTCCACACGGTCGCGCAGCATGCGGTTGTAGATGATGTGGTAGGAGCCTACAAGGCCAGCCAGGTTAAAGGTCTTGGACGGTGCATAAAGTGCGATGGTGCGCTCGCGTGCATCCTTCGAAACGGACTGCGTTGGGATATGTTTGAAGCCCGGCAGTGTCAGGTCAGACCAGATCTCATCGGAGATGACAACGCATTCATTTGCTTTGTAAATTTCCATCGCCTTTTCAATTTCCTCGCGCTCCCAGACACGGCCTGTCGGGTTGTGCGGAGAGCAGAAAATCGCGAAATGAATGTTATGTTCTTTTAACTTGCGGTCCATATCGGCGTAGTCCATACGCCATACGCCGTTCTCATCCTGAACAAGATCGGAGAGAACGATATTGCGTCCGCAGTTCTCAAGAACACCGGTAAAACCGATGTATGTCGGGGAATGCAGAAGAATGGATTCGCCCGGGGATGTAAAAGCGGCAGCAGCCGAAGCAACACAGCCGAGCACGCCGTTCTCATAGCCGATCGCCTCACGCGGCAGATCTTCCACACCGTTGCGCTCTTTCTGCCAGCGGATGATGCTGTCAAAATATGCATCCGGCAGATTAAAGTAGCCAAAATGCGGTTCGTTGACTCTCGCGTGAATTGCTTCCTGAATGGTCGGAAGAGACGGGAAGTTCATGTCGGCCACCCACATCGGGATGCGGGAGAAGCCCTCTTTGACTTCCGCACCCGGAATCGGGATCTGATCGACAGCGATCGAATCGTGGCCGCTGCGGTTCATCAGAGATGTAAAATCGTATTTCATTGGTAAAAACCCTCCTTTGTGTTTGCTGTGCTCTCGAAGTAAAACCAAAAGCACATGGAAAACCGGATGCAGCTTCCTTTCCTCGCTGAAAGAAAAACCTGCAGCCGGCTGAATACAAATATTATAACACGGAGGGGAATTTTCGTAAACAAAAGAATGCTTTATTCGGCACCATTTATTCCGCGCCGATCCAGTTATCGCGGTTGATTGCTTCCGTGTGGCTGGTGCTTTCGTTCATGATTTTCTGCAGATCCGGCCGGTCATAGTTGACAATGCCCTTTCCGAGATATTCATGGCTGCCGCGCCGGAAGACGCTGACGACATCGCCTTTCTTAAAATCGCCTTCGACCGCCACGATGCCTTTGGGAAGCAGGCTCTTTGCCTGAACAGCAAGTGCTTCTGCGGCACCCTCATCGACGTAGAGATTGCCTGCACTCGGCGCATAGAACGCCATCCACTGCAGACGCGTTTTCATGTTGTGGCCGCTGGCGGTAAAGTACGTTCCTTTTGCGGTTCCTTTCACCGCACGCACAATGTTGTTTTCCTCCGCCGAGGAGCAGATCAGAACCGGCACACCGGCTCTTGTGGCAAGCGAAGCGGCGGAGAGCTTCGTTGTCATGCCTCCCGTTCCGTTGCCCGATCCCGCGCCGCCTGCCGCAGCAGTGAGCTCCGGCGTGATCTCATTTACCACGTCGATATGGCGCGCATTCGGGTCACTCTTTGGATTGGCAGTGTAGAGCCCGTCGATATCGGTCAGCAGAATCAGAAGCGATGCATGCAGCATCGCAGCCACCTGGGCGGAGAGCGTGTCGTTGTCGCCGACCTTCAGCTCCTCAATCGCGATTGTATCGTTCTCATTGATGATCGGAATCGCACCGCGCCCGAGCAGGACGGAGAGGGAGCCGAAGATGTTTTTATAGCGGCGGCGGTCCTCAAAGTCACTGCGGTTCAAAAGAATCTGCGCGCACGGAATCTGGTACGCCATCAGATTTTTCGTGTATTCCTCCATCAGAAGGCCCTGGCCGACAGCAGCGGCAGCCTGTTTATCGGCAATTTTCGTCGGCCGTTTTTTAAAGCCGAGACGGGAAAAGCCTGCGGCGATCGCACCGGAGGAAACGAGAATCACATGGTGGCCTGCCGTCTGCAGCGCGGCAAGCTGGGTCGTAATGTTCCGTATTTTTTCAGCATCCATCGTTCCGTCTGAGAGTGTCAGGGAGCTGGTGCCGACTTTCACAACTATCGTCTGTTTTTCCATCATGAAAACCTCAAATGTAAGAAATGATAAGAAACGTTGTTTACGGGTGACAAAACATCAATTACAGACACTTTAACACAGTACTGTGTGAGAGTCAAGAAGATGCGGAATGGTCGTTACATTTTTCGTGAAAGATCTGCAAAAAGATAGAAATTTGTTGCTGGAATTCTGAAAAAGTATGGTAGAATAGAAAACGAGAAAAAGGTGTGTGCAGAAATACATTTTTCCTGAAAAACAAAAGAAGCGGAAAGAAGTCCGGCACACGACGGAGGGAGTCAAAGATGGAGGAAAAAACAGAAGAAAGAGGCAGAGGCTGCATGACAACGCTGTGCTACATCGAAAAGGATGACAGCTATCTGATGATGCACCGCACGGTGAAAAAGAACGATGTCAACAAGGACAAGTGGATCGGCGTCGGCGGCCATGCGGAACTTGGCGAAAGCCCGGAGGAATGCCTGCTGCGTGAAGTAAAAGAGGAAACCGGCTACACGCTGACGAGCTGGCGTTTCCGCGGTCTCGTTACCTTTGTGACAGAGGCAGAAAACAGCAAAACGGTGGAGTACATGGAGTATATGTGTCTCTACACGGCAGACGGATTCACGGGAGAACCGACTGCATGTGATGAGGGCGAACTCGCCTGGGTGAAAAAAGAGGACGTCCTGCACCTGAATCTGTGGGAGGGAGACAAAATCTTTTTCCGCCTTCTGAATGAAGACGAGCCGTTTTTCTCCCTGAAGCTGCGGTATGTGGGCGACACGCTCGCAGAAGCGGTGCTGAACGGAAAACAGATGGAACTTTTTGAGGAGCGCTCAGGCGACGGCACGCCGACCGGAACCATCGTAGAGCGCGGCGTGGCGCACAGTGAGGGACGGTGTCACGGAACGGCACATATCTGGATTGCACGGGCGAATGAGAAGAGCGGCTGTGAGGTACTGCTGCAGAAAAGGAGTGCCTGGAAAGATTCGAATCCGGGCTGCTACGATATTTCAAGCGCCGGCCATCTTTCGGCGGGCGATACGTATTTGGAAGGGGCTCTGCGGGAAATCGGCGAGGAGCTCGGCATCCACGCAGAGGCAGAGGAGCTGAGGGATCTTGGCCTGCTGGAAAAAGTATCACACGGTGTTTTTTACGGAAAACCGTTCCACGATCATGAGGTCAGCGCCGTGTATCTTTACACGAAGCCGGTCGAGGCGGAAAAACTGCATCTACAGGAGTCGGAAGTAGAAGCAGTCCGCTGGATGGATCTCAAAGAGTGCCAGAAGGCAGTAAGAGAAGGAAGCATTCCCAACTGTATTGATATACGGGAACTGGAAATGATTGAAAAAGCGTGGTTCGCCGGAGAAAAAACAAAAGATGAGGAGTAAAAGAAGATGAAAGAAAATGGATTCATCAGCGAGAAGCTGACCCCGAAGCACGAGGAAGAAGAGGCAGCAGCCACCGCTGAAAAATAAAAAGAAATGCATGAAAAAAGTCACCGGTTCGAAATAGAACATGGTGACTTTTTTGGATATCGCGTAAATGAAATTTGTTTTTTTATTTCGCTGCTGCCTTTACCTGGCTAAACAGTCCGGATTTCTGAAGAGCCGGACGCAGTGCCATGTAGATGACAACGGAAGCGATGGTGGAAAGTACGGCGTTGATGGAAGTTGCCGCTACGTTCCAGCTTAAGGTAACCTCTGCTGCCGGTTTTCCAAGAAGAACCAGTTTGTAGAAGTAACCGATGAGCGGATCGAAGATCACATTGAACAGAAGTCCGCCGATGGCTGCAAGCAGTGCCCATTTGAAGATCTGTTTCTGATCGGTCTGCTCGTTGATTTTACCGATTTTGTGTGCGATCAGTCCTGCGATGAGGCCGATGCAGAATTTTAAGATGAAGGTCTTTGGTGCGTATACCACATAGACCGGATCGAGAAGATCTCCGATGGTCATGCCGATCGCACCGCCGATTCCGCCGTAAACACCGCCGAGAATTAGCGCACCGAGCACACAGACAGCGTTTCCGAAATGGATCGAGGTGGCATCTCCGCCTGGCAGCCAGATTTTGAACTGCAGGAAGGTGAAGACAACGTAGGAAAGGGCTGCAAAGACACCTGTCATTGCGATTTTCCAGACTTTTTCATTTTTCATAACAACGCACTCCTTTGGTATCTGGAACTTTCGTTCCTTGATTGCACCCTATTATAGGGAGTGGTGGCATGAAGAAAAAGTTCCAATTCCGGATTTTTTGACCAGACCAGTTATTTCCGGTACGATTTCATTTTTTCGTGTTCTTCTTTTAATTCTCTGTAGAGCTGCAGCGAATTCCACGCCTGGTTCTGCGTTGTGACGATGGCTTTGAGGGCGATCGGCGGCACTTTTTTCCGGCGCATTTCGGTGAGAAAAAGATCGAGTTTCCGCTCGGAAAAGCCGGCCATGACCATCATTGGTTCATCAAATCCGGCGCCGTCATAGGCTTCGGGGGATTCTGCAAATGCTTTATTTCCGGCAAGAAATCCGATCGACTGGAGATACTGTTCCGGTTCCACAATGCGCACGCGGATACCGAGCTTTAAGAGAACCGGCTTTAAAAGCACAGCTGTTTTCGTTCCTTTGATCTGATATAAGAGTACGGTTTCCATGAGAAAAATCCTTTCCACGGGCAGATTTCCGGATCAAATGCGCGGATGCCCAGAACTATGATATAAGAAATGTTTTGGAAAAACAATACTTTTATGGTATCATAGGAACGTACAATTCAGAACACGATAAATTTTGAGATAAAAGAGAAAGGAAACCAATAAAATGTGGATAGCAGATGGATGGAAAGATTATGAAGTGCTGGATACGTCCGGCGGAGAAAAACTGGAGCGGTGGGGAGATTACCTTCTGGTAAGACCAGACCCGCAGGTCATCTGGAACACGAAAAAAGAAAATCCGGGCTGGAAAAAGAAAAACGGTCATTATCACAGAAGCAGCAAGGGCGGCGGAGAATGGGAGTTTTTCCATCTGCCGGAGCAGTGGGAGATCAACTATAAAGACCTGACCTTCCGCCTGAAACCGTTCAGCTTCAAACACACCGGCCTTTTCCCGGAGCAGGCAACGAACTGGGACTGGTTCGGCGATCTGATCCGCCGTGCCAACCGCCCGATTAAAGTGCTGAACCTGTTCGCCTACACGGGAGGCGCAACGCTCGCAGCGGCCGCAGCAGGCGCAAGCGTCACACATGTCGATGCATCCAAAGGCATGGTCAACTGGGCAAAAGAGAACGCTGCCGTGTCCGGCCTTTCGGACAAGCCGATCCGCTGGCTTGTGGATGACTGCACCAAATTTGTCGAGCGCGAGATCCGCAGAGGCAACCACTACGACGCGATCATCATGGACCCGCCGTCCTACGGAAGAGGACCAAAGGGCGAGATCTGGAAAATCGAGGAGTCGATTCATCCGTTCATCAAGCTCTGCACGCAGCTCTTAAGCGATGACCCGCTGTTCTTCCTTGTGAATTCTTACACGACAGGACTTGCACCGGCTGTCCTGACGTACATGATTTCCCTGGAATTAAAGCAGTACAAAGGCCACGTAGAAGCACAGGAAATCGGCCTTCCGGTCAAGTCGACCGGCCTTGTTCTGCCGTGCGGTGCATCGGGAAGATGGCAGTCTGACAACGTTTAAAACATCTTTTGGCAGCGGACGTATGTCCGTCATACGAAAAACATTTGGCTGAATTGCAGGAAATGAAGTATAAAACTGCAAAAAGTGGGATAAAATGCCGAAAAGTGCATAAAACATGCAAGTTCTCCTTGACAGAAACTCATGATCTGGTAAAATGGTCTTTAGTTGAGCAAGAAACCTGAAAAAACGGGTAAGGAAAGTACAAGGGAGGACGTTTCATGAAACCGTATATCGAATGGACCAAAGAAGAATTAGTTGCCGAGAAAGCCAGACTGGAGCAGGAATTTGCAGAGGTAAAAGCAAAAGGCCTCAATCTGAATATTTCCAGAGGAAAACCTGCAGCAGCTCAGTTAGATCTCACGGAAGGAATGCTTACCGTTCTCTCGAAAAATGAAGACACCTTCGCAGAAGATGGAACCGACTGCCGGAACTACGGCGTACTGACCGGTATTCCGGAAGCAAGAAAACTGATCGGAGATATCTGTGAGGTTCCGGCGGAAAACGTCATCGTTTACGGAAACGCCAGCCTTACCATTATGTTTGATACCGTAGCACGTTCGTTCCTGAAGGGCGTTGCAGGCTGCACTCCGTGGAACAAGCTGGACAAAGTAAAATTCCTCTGTCCGGTACCGGGCTATGACCGTCACTTCGGTGTAACCGAGTACTTCGGTGTTGAGATGATCAATGTTCCGATGACGCCGGAAGGACCGGACATGGACATGGTAGAAAAACTCGTTGCAGAAGATGACGCCATCAAGGGAATCTGGTGTGTACCGAAATACTCCAACCCGCAGGGCTACACCTACTCCGATGAGACCGTCAGAAGATTTGCAAACCTGAAACCGGCAGCCAAAGACTTCCGTATTTTCTGGGATAATGCATACATTATCCATCACCTGTATGATGACAGACAGGATCACCTGCTGAACATCATCGAGGAGTGCGAGAAAGCCGGAAATCCGGATATGGTCTATGAGTTCGTATCCACTTCGAAAGTAAGCTATCCGGGAGCCGGAATTGCAGCTCTCATTTCTTCTGAGGCAAACCTCAAAGAGGCACAGGAGTACATGAACTTCCAGATCATCGGTCATGATAAACTGAATCAGCTGCGCCATGTAAAATTCTTCCAGAACCTGGACGGCGTGATGAATCAGATGAAAAAGCATGCTGAGATCTTAAGACCGAAATTCGAGGCAATTCTGCAGGTAATGGATCAGGAGCTGAGCGGCCTTGACATCGCTTCCTGGACAAAACCGAACGGTGGATACTTCATCTCCTTCGATGCGATGGAGGGATGTGCAAAGAAGATCGTTGCAAAAGCAAAAGAGGCCGGTCTTACCATGACAGGCGCGGGCGCAACGTATCCATATCACAACGATCCGCAGGATTCCAACATCCGTATTGCACCGTCCTTCCCGACACCGGAAGAGCTGGAAATCGCAGGTCAGGTATTCGTGCTGAGTGTCAAACTGGTCAGCGTGGATAAGATTCTGGAAAGCAAATAACAGATAAGTAAAAATACAAAAGCCGGATTCTCCCGGGGGACACAGTTTTTGTGAACTCTGGTGTGGGAGTTCCGGCTTTTTTCTATCAGAAAGTTAAAAAGAAATTTTCTATGGGACAGAAAGGAAAAACATGAAAAAGAAAGTAATAGGAATTGCCGCAGGACTCATACTCCTTGCGGCCGCAGGCGGTTACGCGGGCGTGGGGCATTACTATGCATCCCACTTTTTCCCGAAAACCGCGATCAACGGACTGAACTGCGCAGGGCTGACCGCAGAGCAGGTCAAAGAGGAAATTCAGAAGCACATTGTGGATTATACACTCAGCATTACCGAGCGCGGTGGAAAAACAGAGACATTAAGCGGCACGGAGATCGGCCTCACGTATGTGGACGACCACGCGGTGGAAAAACTGCTGGAGTCCCAGAATACTCTTGCATGGCCTGCATTCTATTGGAAAGAGAAAGAAAACCAGGTGGCGGCGGACTCTGTCTATGACAAAGAAATGGTGCAGGAAAAACTGCAGACGATGGAAGGGTTTCAGGAAGAACAGCAGGAAGCGCCGACGGATGCGTATCTGACGGATGACGGAACCTCGTACGTCATTGTGCCGGAAACAGAGGGCGAGCAGGTGGACTATGAGAAGGCGGAGCAGGCTGTCATCGAGGCGCTGGATGCCGGAGCGGCGAGCGTGGATCTGGAAGAAAAAGATGTTTACCGGAAACCGGACATTACGCAGGATGATGAAGCACTGAATGGGAAAATGGCGGAACTGAACCACCTGACAGCGGCGCGGATCACGTATGCAATCGGTGAAAACAGCTATGCCATAGACCGGGCGACCTTACAGAGCTGGCTCGTACAGGGGGAGGATGGAACCTACACGATTTCGCAGGACGAAGCGGCAGCTTTTGTGCGCCATATGGCGTATGAGACGGACACCTTCGGGCTGGCGCATACCTTCAAAACGAGTCTTGGCGCGACCATTAACCTGAATGCGGGCGGCGATTACGGCTGGTGCATCGACAAGGAGGAGACGACGCAGGCACTTCTGCAGGCGATCGAGGACGAAACACAGGGAAATCTCGACCCGGTTTACCTCTATACGGCCAATGACCGCTCGGCCAATGATATCGGAAATACATACGTCGAGGTGTGCATTTCCCAGCAGAAAATGTGGTGCTACAAGGATGGCGTTCTGGTGACGGAAACACCGGTCACAACGGGCAATCATGCGACGGGCTATGACACTCCGGCAGGTAGTGTCTGGGCGGTGGATGCGAAAAAAAGTGACTGTGATTTCAAGCTCTATCCGAGCCATGTCATGTTCTGGCTTCCGTTTAACGGCGACGTCGGAATCCACGATGCGAGCTGGCGTACCGAGTACGGCGGGGACATCTATCTGACGAACGGATCCCACGGATGTGTGAATACCCCATACACAGAAGCAGAAAAAGTGTTCAATGCTATTGAAATTGGTGACCCGGTTATCGTATACTATAGCCTGGATGATGTAACCGGGCCGCAGCCTACACAGAAAAACAGCCTGTAGGAAAAACGCTTAAGCATCACAGCAGAAGCACATCAAATAAAGGAGATTTTGATAGATGAAAATAGTAGTATTAGCTGGAGGAACCAGCACGGAACGTTCGGTATCCATTACATCGGGAACTATGGTCTGCAAGGCACTCCGCGAGAAAAACCATCAGGCAGTTCTGGTAGACGTTTTCTGCGGTATCGATGTGAAGGGGAACCTGGAAGATGTATTTGCAGAGGAGGCGTACGATATAGACAAAGCAGCAGAATATATGCACAGCTTTGATGCAGGATTAAACGAAATGATCGAATCCCGCCGCAGATTTTTCGGACCGAACGTACTGGAACTCTGCGAGGCAGCGGATGTTGTTTTCCTTGCCCTGCATGGCGCAAACGGAGAGGACGGAAAGGTACAGGCTACGTTCGATCTGCTCGGCATTCCGTATACCGGAACGGGCTATTTAAGCAGCGCCCTCGCAATGGACAAATCCATCACAAAACAGTTCTTCCGTGCACACCATGTGCCGACCCCGAACGGCGTGACCCTGAAAAAAGGCCAGGAGAGCGAGCCTTTGTCCGGCTTTGGCCTGGAGCTTCCGGTTGTCGTAAAACCGTGCTGCGGCGGTTCCAGTGTCGGTGTCTATATTGCACACACGAACGAAGAATACTGGCAGGCTATGAAGGATGCTTTCTCCTACGAACCGGAGGTTGTCGTTGAGGAGTATATCGAGGGAAGAGAGTTCTCCGTTGGCGTGGTAGACGGAAAGGCTTACCCGATCATCGAGATTGCACCGATCGAAGGCTTCTATGATTACACGAACAAATACAAAGCCGGAGCTACTGTTGATACCTGCCCGGCCGTACTGACGGAGGAGCAGACGAAAGAAATGCAGAAGCACGCAGAGGACGGCGCTGCCGCTCTCGGTATCGAAAATTACTGCCGTCTTGATTTTATGATGCGCAAAGACGGAAGAATGTACTGCCTCGAGGCAAACACCCTCCCGGGCATGACGCCGACGAGCCTTCTGCCGCAGGAGGCGCAGGTACTCGGCATTTCCTATCCGGAGCTGTGCGAGCTGCTGATTCAGCTTTCGCTCAGAAAAAGAGGTAAAAACGAATGAAAAATATGACACTTGCGCACATCGCAGAGGTGTGCGGCGGAACATACTTCGGACCGGAAGAAAAGAAAACAGAGGAAGTCACCGATATTGTGACGGACAGCCGGAAAGCGGGAGAGGGAAGCCTCTTCGTTGCAATTCCGGGTGAGCGTGTGGACGGCCATAAATTTATCCCGAACGTGGCTTCCCAGGGCGCACTTGCTGTCATTTCCGAGCAGAAACTTGAAACACCGCCATGCCCGTATATCCTCGTGAAGGATTCCATGGAGGCCATTAAAGCAATGGCAGAATACTATATGCAGCAGCTCAATATTCCGGTTGTCGGCATTACGGGAAGTGTTGGAAAGACCAGTACAAAGGAGACGATCGCGTCGGTGCTGGCGCAGAAATACCGTGTGCTGAAAACGGATGCGAACTTTAACAATGAACTGGGACTGTCACTTACTGTTTTCCGCCTGCGCGAGGAGGATGAGATGGCGGTTCTCGAGATGGGAATCGACGATTTCGGCCAGATGCACCGTCTGGCGAAGATCGCGCGCCCGGAGACTGCAGTCATCACGAATATCGGCTGGTGCCATCTGGAAAATCTGAAGACGCGAGATGGTATTTTACAGGCAAAAACCGAGATCTTTGATCATCTGCGTGAGAACGGGCACATTATCATCAATGGGGACGATGATAAGCTGTCTACTGTTGGAACGGTTCACGGCATCAAGCCGGTTCATTTCGGATTGGATGAAAAGAACGAATATTATGCCGATGAGATCGAGAGCCAGGGCTTCCGCGGCATTTCCTGCCGGATTCATACCCCGCAGGGGAGCTTTTCTGCACTGATTCCGATTCCGGGACGCCATATGGTTTACAATGCGCTGGCCGGAACCGCAGTCGGATGCATGTACGGGCTGACGCTGGAGCAGATCAAACAGGGAATCGAGACACTGCAGTCGGTGAGCGGAAGATTCCACATCATCGAGACAGGAAAATACACCGTTGTTGATGACTGCTACAACGCAAACCCGGTTTCGATGAAGGCATCTCTCGATGTTCTGAAAGAGGCGAAGGGAAGAAAAGTGGCCGTGCTCGGCGATATGGGAGAGCTTGGAACCGATGAGGCAGCACTCCACGCCGAAGTCGGCACACACGCCGGAACCTGCGGCATTGACGCCCTCTACTGTGCGGGACCGCTCTGCGAGCATCTTGCAAAAGCGGCAAAAGAGGCTGATTCGAAGCTTGAGGTACGCCACTTTGCAGACCGCGAGAGCCTGATGGCAGAACTGCCGAAGCTCTTACAGGACGGCGATCAGATTCTGGTAAAGGCATCGCATTTTATGGAATATGGAAAGATTGTGGAGATGCTTGAAACAGCACAGAAATTATGATAAAATTTTAAACTGGAAAGTACCCATGACAGGGTGGTAGCCTCCCGAGCTAATGAATACATAGGAAGGGAGGTGGCGTAAATGACAGCATACGAAATTATTATGGTTTTTCTGGGAATCTTAGCTTTACTGATTTCCTTCGGAGGCTTCATCATTGCGTTGCTTACCTTTCTCGATAAGAGAAATAAGCGAAAATAAAAATGCCTACCCCGTCGGCAAACGGGATAGGCGGTGTTCGTAAGAACATTTAACCCTTTTCTCGAGAGCATCCACTTTGGAGTGGGTGCTTTCTTTTTATATATTTATTATATCGCAGGGGTCTGGCATTTTCAAGCATTTTCTTTCAATTGTTCTAATAGAATGTTTTTCGTATAATTTCCAATCTCTTTTTTCTCTTCCTTCGTAAGCTCGCCCGGAATGATCGGCTTGCCGTACGTTACGGTAACGTGGGTACCGCGGATCTTCGGGAAATGTGCTTCCAGAATTTCTCTGGATCCGGAAATCGAAAGCGGAATGATCGGGCAGCCGGTTTTCGTTGCCATCTTGAATGAACCGTTGTGGAACTCGCCGAGCTCCAGCTCGCTCTCCGTCTTGCCGCGGGTACCCTCCGGGAAGATACAGATGGAAGTGCCGCTCTTGATCTCCTCACATCCGGAGAGAATCATCTGCAGACCCTGCTTGATGTCGGAACGGTCGAGAAACAGGCAGTGGATGAGTTCCATCCAGTTCTTTAACAGCGGAATGCGTGAAAGTTCTTTTTTGGCGACAAATCCGCAGGAACCCGGAACCGTTGTATAGGTTACAAGGATATCGAAATAGCTGCGGTGATTGCCGATGTATAGAACAGCCCGGTCCTTCGGAATATTTTCCTGACCTTTTACGGTGATCTTCGTGCCGGAAAAAAACAGAATTACGCGAAAAATCCAGCGGATCAGGGAGCGGCTTACCTTGTCACAGACCTCCGGCTTTTTCTTCCGGATCAGAAGCAGAACAAGAAGCACCGGGATCGACAGAATCAGATACAGAAAAGCGGTCAGAATGACCAGAATAAAACGAATCATGAATCTTTTTCTCCTCTTGGTAAAAATAGTGGTATTCAGTTATTGCGTACTTTTCAGTATACGTCATTGACGGGGCATGTTGCAATAACTTTCGTCTTTTTCAGAAAAAGATTTTGCGTCATAGAAGACTGCGGCCCGTCATACAATGGATAGAAAGAGCAGGAAGCGGCGTTTGGAATGATGAAGAAAAAGAGACGGGGAAGAGTTCTTCTGGCGGCGGTGATTCTGATGCTCCTGGCATCGTGCCGGATCACAGATGTGAGCGAGGGCGAGCGGAAAGAACTGTCGTATGCGATTGTAAAGCCGGGCGATTTTCCGCCGGAAATCGATCAGATTTTGCGCAGGAAAAAAGAATCCGCGTTCCAGATGGCGTACGAGAGCGGGGACGATCTCTACATACTGCGCGGCTACGGAAAGCAGAAAAGCGGAGGCTTTTCCATACAGATCGAAGAAGTATCGAAATCGGAAAACGCCGTTTTCGTGCGGACAAAACTCGTCGGACCTGCCGCAAAGGAGGAGCAGAAAGGCGCCGCCTCCTGCCCTTACGTCGTGCTGAAAACGAAAGCGGCGGCGGGAATCTCAGTCGTATTTGAGGATTAGAGTGGGAGGAGCCTTATGGATTTTGTAAAAAAGATTCTGCATCAGATCAGCAGAAAAAGCGAAGCGGTGTCACAGATTACGTTTGATGAGGACTACAATGTGCCGGACGCACGGCCCGATGTGGGGCGGATGATTCAGAAAAAAGGCGAGGTGACGATCGGGGATGTGCAGATTTCGGAAGGAAAAGCGCGTGTATTCGGCGGCCTCACCTTTCATCTGCTGTACGTCTCCGACGGCGAACGGCGCCGGATCTGCCAGCTCTCCGGCGAGCTTCCGATCGACGAGACGATCCATCTCGATGGTCTGACAGGGGGCGACAAGGTCTGCATCACCTGGGAAGTGGAAGATCTGAACCTGCATCTCATCAACTCGCGGAAGCTGGGCGTGCGCGCGATCGTCACGCTGCACGCGTGGATCGAGGAACTGTGCGACCTTGCCGTGCCGATGGAAATCCGCGGGGAGAGCGACGTCGCGGTAAAAAGGCAGGAATACCGCGTGGTTGAGCTTGCAGTGCAGAAAAAAGATGTGCTGCGTGTCAAAAAGGAGCTTACGATTCCGTCCGGCAAGCCGGAATTGCACGAGATTCTCTGGCAGGATCTGGAAGTGCGCGGTCTCGATCTCCGCTCTGAGGAGGGGCGGGTCAGTGCGCAGGGAGAACTCTTTGTCTTCTGTCTGTACAGCGACGGCGAGGAGGATCACCCGCTGCAGTGGGTGGAGCAGGCGCTCCCGTTCCAGGCAGAAGTGGAATGCCAGGGCTGCATCTCCGAGATGATCCCGCGGATCGAAAGCACACTCGGCCAGACCACACTCGAAATCCAGCCCGATTCCGACGGCGAGGAGCGGGTCCTGCAGGCGGAGGCCGTACTCGAACTTGACATCTGTCTGTATCAGGAAGAAACCGTATCACTTCTGCAGGACGTTTACCATCCGCACCGAGAATGCATTCCAAAAGTGCAGGAGGAGACTTTGGAGAGTCTTCTGATCCGCAATTCCTCCAAATGCCGCCTGACCGACAAACTGCAGATGCGCGTGCCGAAAAATAAAATTCTGCAGATCTGCCACAGCGACGGCAAAATCAAGATCGACGAGGAAAGAATCGTAGAAAACGGCATCGAAGTAACCGGCGTGGTGGAACTCAGGGCGCTCTATGTCGTGAGCGACGATGAAATGCCATTCTACGCCGCCGAAACCGCCCTCCCTTTCCGCCACACCATCGAAGTCCCGGGAATCGGACCAGACTGCCGCTACGAACTCCAGTCCTCCATTGACCAGCTCTCCACAACCATGCCGGACAGCAGCGACATCGAAGCCAAAGTCGTACTGAACCTGAATGCCCTCGTCTTCCGCCGCAGAAAAGAGATGGTAATGCAGTACGTCGAAGAAAAAGACCGAGATCCGGAAGAACTGCAGAGCCTCCCGGGCATCACCTGCTACTTCGTCAAGCCGGGGGATACCCTGTGGGATATCGCGAAGAAATTCTATACGACGACAGATAAGATCAGGGAATTAAATGAACTGAAAACCGAAACACTCACACCGATGCAGCAGTTATTAGTGGAGCGGGTATAGCGGAAAAGACAGCCTACTGCCTTAAGAATGGGTTAATCCATCAGGCAGCAGGCTGTCTTTTTGCGAGTTCCATGCCGATCTGCATTGCAGAAAGAACAGGTACACTTTTGTGACGGGAAGAAAAGCAGGAATTACAACCTTGCTTCTCAAAGAAATCAACAATAACGGAAAGAAACTGTCCTTTACTTATGACGCAGTAGGAAATATTGTTACGATTTCCGAGAATGGTGTTCAGAAAGTAAAATATATGTATAATGCTTTGAGTGAACTGACCCGTGTGGATTCTGCATGGGAAAATAAGAGTATTACGTATACCTACGATGCCGGAATGAATATGACGTCCAGAAAAGAGTATTCCTATACAACGGGAACACTGGGCAATGCGGTAAAGACAGATCTGCTTACCTACCGTGCTTCAGGATGGAAAGATCAGCTTATTTCCTATAATGGCAGCAGCATTTCCTATGATGCGGTCGGCAACATTACAGCTTATCAGGGAAGAACACTGACCTGGTACAGAGGAAGCCTGCTGCAGAGTCTGACCTTAAACGGAAAGAAAGCAGTTTACCATTACGACAGCGAAGGATACAGAGTCCAGTGGAAAGACCTGAACGGAATCAGCCATAAGAACTACTGGTGCGGAAACAAACTGATGGGAACGAAGTATGGAGATGTACTGGTTCAGTTTGTTTACGGTGCGGATAAATCCCCGCTGATGCTGAAAAAGGGAGAAAAAGAGTATTATTACTTGTACAACAGCCAGAATGATGTCATAGGACTGATTGACAGCGATGGAAAACAGGTAGTAAACTATTCTTACGATGCATGGGGAAAACAGACTGGTCTGACCGATATCAGCGGAGAAAATATCGGAAAACTAAACCCATTCCGTTATCGTGCTTACTGCTACGATGACGATACCAAACTCTATGTCACCGCCAGCCGTTATTATGATCCGGAATTGTGCAGATTCCTTTGTGCGGACAACTTTGATGCTGTAAAAGCGAAAATGTTTAGCATGAATGGAAAGAACCTTTATGTGTACTGTTGCAACAATCCGGTGAATGCGGTAGATGATGATGGTGATTTTGGAATTTTAATGCTGGCATTCCCAGGAATCGATCCCAGAAAAGTAGCATGGAATATCTTAAAAGATGTATTTGTATATGCGGTACAGTGCGGAATGGCGAATGAGAAAGTAACCTTAGAAGGAATTGCAGAGGTGGCCATAGAAAGTGCAATCAGTAGTGTTTTGGGAGATAGCCAAGGAATTATCTTTTCAGTAGTAGTAAGTGGTTTGAAAGGAGGATATTTAGAGTATCAGGAATCAGGAGATATGGCAAGAGCAATGGGGGCAGGATTTTACGATGCTATAATGACCTTGTTAGAACCTAAAACGTATAACGCATATGTAAAAAATGAAACTATTGAGAATGCATTGGGTGCTTTTACAGACTTTTTTCAGTCTCCATTACTGAGCTATCCCAAAAGCGGTGTTTTGGATGGAGTGTTTGGAAAACCCAAGAAACAGGCAAATAAAAATGGATCAACACTTAAGAAAAACAGCAACATCAACTTTAGTACAAAAAAAGTTGGGGGGAAAAAGAAGAACTGGCAGAGTAATAAGCCTGCAATTTCCAGAAAAATGCAAAATATAGGACTTCCAGCGCTTAGATAGAAAAGTTTTAAGATGCCTTTGCGCGAAGAAAAATAGTTTTGTACAAAGGCAAAGCGTAAGAAATAACGAGGAGAAGATTGTATGAAAGTAGTATGGGGAAAATTTGGTACCGGCGTAGACCTGATTGTGTGTGCTATTAGTAGTTATTGGTGGGTGAGCCTGTGGGTAAATGAAAAAGATGCGTTCCACGCCTATTCATTAAAAACAAGTATCATAGTGTTTCTAGGAATAATGTTCTTTTTAAGCATAGCAGCTTATGGAACTGTGACATTTCTACTAAAACGAATTTATATTTATGAATGGGGAATAATGTTATCTTTTTGGGGCTATGAAAAAAAGATAGAATGGGAAGATTTTACTGTGATACAAAGATACAATGATCATTTTTTCTTCAACATATCGAAACAGAAAGATGACAGTTTGTTCTGGTGTACCTATCACCCATTTACCAGTATCATGATATTCGACAAGTTCCGCGGACCGGGCTGGGGAATCATACCGCTCAGCGCCGACGAATTTTGTGAACTCCTCACTTCATACGGTGTCAAGTATACAGAAAGTAAATAACATACAAAAAGAGTGGAAGTGTTCTGAGTTCTGGTGTTTTTACGGGGAAAAGAGAGTAGTATAAATACATGTATAATTACAGCTTTGGAGGAAAAACAGTTGCTTGACTGGATCAATGTTTTTAAAGTAAACCGGAAAATTAAATCCCGTCTCTGGCCGTGGATTAAGATTATTTTGAGTATTATTCTTTTCTTTGCGGTATTTTACGGAGATATCTATGTTCACATTTTGGATAAAACAAAGACGGGGCGAATCGTGGAAGCGCTGATTCTGGTTGTGTTTTCGTTTCTGGACTATCTGATCTGCTTTATTTCTGTAGCCGAAATGGACTGCCTGAAGGACAGGCGGTATGCGGCGGCGAAAGAGAGTGGTGAATTTTATACGGTTTCTGAAATAGAAAGTTCCCTGTTCAACTATGTGCCGCGTACCTATACAATTTATTACCGGAGAGGAAGCAGAAGACTTACTTTCGGTGTGCGCACAAGAACGACAGGAAATCCGCTGGAAATGGGCGGCAGGGAATATTTCATAGGACAGACAGGGAAGCGGGAGCAGATGGTGAAAGACCTTGATGCGCTGATGAAAGAAGTAAAAAAATACGCAAGATTTGACAAAGTCCTGGTACAGGCAGTAAACGGAGAACCGGTAAAGTGCTGATGTTGGTTCTCCGTTTACTTTTTCGCATGAATTGACAGGGAGAACATAATGGAGATAAAAGTATCCAGGGCAATAAGGATATTTTATAGCATTTCATCAGCAATAAGTTTTTGGCTTTTGATATATTTGTATGTGTCACAAAAACAAGAAGCTGTGAAATCTTTGATTAATATAATCTTGATTTATTGCGGGATTCAAATTTTTTTAACAGCATTAATGGCAATTTTTCGAAAGGTTCAAGTTGAGGAAAAAGGCTGTACTTTTTTCAGCCCATGTTATAAAAAATTTGTAGAATGGGAAGAAATGGAACAGAAAAGTGTTGGCGTAAGTGAAAATGCAGGGATAGATTCGCTGTTGCTTGGAATCTACGCAAATGAATATGGAGACATAATGACAAGACTTCATCAATTTACCTTTTGGTTTATTGTCATAAGTGATTTTGAGGTTAAGCACTATAATGGCGGAGATTATTGGGGAGAGCTTGCCGCCAGAAGAGATGAACTTTTTGAAGTAATCAAAAAATACCAGATCGAGTTGAAAAAAATAAAGTAAGAGAAGGGGAATCACAGGCAATGAAAATAAAGAGTTTTCTGCCGTCCAAAATAATGGCATGTATGATGTGCTTTATGTTTTATGTGACAGGAGTATATTTGTTTGTTGAGTTAAAACCTGAAAAATATGAAGCACTCATTTACGTATGTTTTCTCTATGGGGTGATATGTCTCGGATTAACCGTGGTATTCTATAATCTTCGGAGAGTATATTTTTATCGTGAAAAGTGTGTTCTTCATTTTGGAAAATATTCAAAAACAATTCGGTGGGATGAGTTTGAAGTAAAGCGAATCATTCAGTTTGAAAATGGTACATGGCATGAAATTTGTTTCTCTTTATATCCGGGGATAAACGAGCAGATTACGAATTATTTTCATCCGTTTACGCTTGTTATGATATCGCTGGAAAACGATTTCTATCGAGCTGACGGATTGTTTATGAAAAGTGAAGATATTGTTTCTGTTCTGGAAGATTATGGAATTAAATTTACAGAGAGAAAATAAGGAAGAGGGTAAACAGTGAACGGAGAACCGGTAAAGAGATGATATCGGTTCTCCGCTTTTTTTCTGTCATTTTTCCAGAAACTGATGCGTCCAGGAAAAATTGATTGGGGTCAGGTACTGATTGCCTTGATTTCGTGCCATAATGTTTTCTCCTGTTCTCGTATTGATTATGATTATATCAAAATCCTTGAGAATGTGGTGTCAACTTTTATGATACAACATCAGGAATCGTTATGACGGATTGGTTTGTCACAATTGATGCAATGAAAAGACCAGATGGAAAATACGGAACAGCTTCAGCGGCAGGATGCATAAAAGCTGGAAATGATCTGATTATGCCAGAACTTCGTGCAGATGTGGAAGATATTCTGTGCGCATTGGAAAATAAAGATCATGCATACCCGATTACCAGAGAAAATCTGCTGATATGTGCATCGAGAGTGCTGAAAATGATTAAAAATATGAAAATGTCGGTATAAATGAGAAGATCCGGAAGTCATGGCAAAGATTCATAAGAATCTTGGAGAGTCGGACTTGCAAATATAGCATATCAGAATGAAAAATAATAAAATTATGTAAATTCATGTTAGGTTTTCAGCGGAGTGTTACGATAAACACTCCGCCTTTTTTGGTAAACAAAGCAATATTTTTTTCAAAAATCTCTGGACATATCACCAAAATACTTAGGTAAATATGAGAAGATGGAAATTTAGCAGGAAACAGGGGTGTTCCACAGTTGACATAAAATATGAGCAATCTGACTTTCAGATGGAGAACAATGCTGCTCTAACCATTTGGCAATAATAGTAAAGGTACTGACTTGAATATACGAGGTCATTAACGCTGTCAAACTTGGATTTTTGCGTGCTTCAGATGGTACGCTGTAAGTAGAAAGATAGTTAAAATCTAAAAAATGATAGATAAAAGATACATTAACATTTCCACTTAAAAGAACAGTAACAAGGTGAGTATTTTGTTTGTATAGCAGACATAGTTCTAAGGCATATTGATACATATCGGAAACAGGTGACATAAGTGCTTCTTCCTGTTTCTTGAAGTTGTTAATGATTTCGAGTAACAGATCATCAATGCAGTTAAAATGATAATAAAAGGTATTTCGATTAATGTCTGCTTTGTCACATAATTTTTTTACAGTAATATGGTTCAGCGGCGTAGTGACTAAAAGATCAAGCAAAGTTTCGTATAAAAGTTTCTTCGTTTTGACGATTCGTCTGTCATGATACGATTCCATAAAGCATCCCATCCTTCTTTTAAACACAATGAAACAATCTGTTCGATATTCTACAACTTGGAGAATATTAACCATTGTGTATTACAACAGGTACAATATAATAAAAGCGTAAAAAACACAATATGTCAAGGCCTAGCATGAAAAAATGGAGGATTGAAATGGAACAGAAGAGGGTAGAAAAACTTTCGTGGAAACTAAAATTATTTTGGCCTTTATTTGGAATTTCCACTAGTGTAGCGGGGGTTGTAACTGGGTATATCAGCTATTATGCATCAGATTACATGGGAATTAGTGTGGCTTTAGTAGGAACGCTGATTATGATATCTAAAATTTTTGATGGATTTACAGATGTTATGGCAGGATATTTGATTGACCGGACGCATACGAAGTATGGAAAAGGAAGACCTTATGATTTTTCTCTAATTGGCTATTGGTTGAGCATTATAGCGTTATATTGTGCACCAAGAATGAGCGTGGTTCTTTCGGCAGCGTATTTGTTTATTATGTATACGTTAATTAATTCGGTATTTGCCACTTTAATGAACTGCGGTGGAGCCGTCTATATGGCAAATGCTCTGGATGATCCACGACAGAGTGTATCACTGATCTCGATAACCAGTACGCTTGGAACATTGTGTACAATGGTGGCATCAATTATTTTGCCACAAATGCTGGATAAACTCGGAAATACATCAGCAGCATGGAAAACAATTGCACTTTCCTTTGGAATTCCTATGATGATTCTGGGAATGCTTCGTTTTTTTATGGTAAAGGAAAAAAGAAATAGTGATGTTAAAAATGAACGAATTGGATTTAAAGAAATGTTACAGGTGTTGGCAAAAAACAAATATATTTTATTAGTAGCCTTGATTAATTGCTGGTGTAGCATTGGATGCAATTTAAATATTAATACATCAACATACTATTGCGTTTATATTATGAAAAATATTGGTCTGCAATCTATTCTTTCTTTATCCATGGTATCTGTAATATTAATTGTAATCTTAATGCCGTTTTTGTCAAAAAAATTCGGAACCGTGAATGTCATGAGAGTATGCAGTTTATTTGGCGCATTCGGATATATATTACGACTGTTTGATTTGAATAGCGTGCCGTTATTAGTTGCAAGCAGCTTTATCAGTATGGTGGGATTTTATACGTTTTTCTCATTCTCTTCGGCAATGGTTATAGACTGTATGGACTATGGAGAATGGAAAACAGGAAAAAGAAGCGAAGGCGCCGTTGCAGCGACACAGAGTGTATGCAGTAAAGTAGGTGCAGCGATTGGTGTGGGACTTTGTGGTTTTCTAATGGGGATGGCTGGATACAATGGTAATCTTGATGTTCAGACAGCGGGAACTAATGCTATGATTATAGCATTGTCATCGTGGATTCCTGCAGCTTTTTGCATTGTGGAATTTATTATGCTTAAATTTTATAAGCTGGAAGAGAACTTGCCGCAGATTCGATTAGAACTGAATGACAGGAGGAATATAAAATGATAGATTTAGGACAAGTAATAAAAATAGCAGAGAAACAGTCAGATGATAAGAAATGTATCGTAACCCTTCAAAAAAATGAACATTATTTCATAAAGAAAACTATTTATATTTGTAGGAATATGCAAATTGAAGGAAATGGTGCTGTTATACAAAATGAGACGGATTTGGGATTGCTGATTGCATCGTCAGATGTTAAAATTAGTAATTTGAAAATATGCGGGGGAGGTATATCTATCCGAATTGATAACAGAGGAAAGACGATAAAAAATATTGTGGTTCAAAATTGCGAAATGAAAGATTATGCTTTTAGCGGACTTGTGATTGGAGCAAGTGAAGGAAACGGCATGACCCAGAATATTCTTGTAAAAGACTGTGTAATTTGGACAGAACCTTTGAAAAAGGAAGATGGAACAGACTGTGTCGTGGCATTGGATGTATTACTTACAGCAGGATTTTCGGATAAGAAGAATCTTGAAAATACATTGTTGAAGGATGTTGTGATTGATCATTGCAGCATTAAAGGACATTCCATCTGCAATATTATGTCTGTTCCGGGACTTTCTGCGAATCCTGACAGTACTCCGGTTTTTAAGAATTGCAGAATAGAAGATATAAGCGTTACAAATTCAAAGTTGATTGGATCAGATGACACGGTGATTGCAGCGCAGGCAAACTATATAAATAATGAGTCCTGCTATTGTCAGAATTTTATAGTGTGTAATAATGAAATTGAATTTGGACTGACAGGATTATCTGCATCTGCAGGGTCGCCCATGACAGGAAAGGTAGAAAAGATATTTTTCAGAGAGATAAAGTTTATAAATAACAAGATGCATGGAAGAAAAAATGTAGGAGAAACCAGAACTGCAATAGGAATAGGAGCCGGAGGCATCAATTATAAACCAACAAGCTGCAATAAAAGTGGTATTGAAAATGTGGAAATAAAAGGAAACACGATCATAGAATGTGAAAGGGGAATTACAGTGTCTGCCGGATATTCGATGATTGATGCAGATGCACCATCGGAATTACGGGAAAATTATGTGAGGAATATTATTATAAAAAGCAACTATTTAAAAGATGTGCAAAATTGCTTTATGTTTTATGCGGCTTGGATAGAAGGAAGAAGATTTGACTGGAATTGGGGAGTGCATCACACAACGCAGACATGGCTTCCACCTGTTGAAAACCATCAAAATAAAACGGTGGTTGTTAAAGGAAATTATATAGAAAATTTAATATGTGAGGAAAATTCCTGCGACGGATTCAGTTACCTGCTCTGCGCTGCAGCGGTTATGGCAAGGGGACATGGATTGGTAACGGAAAATAAAATAAAGAAAAACTTTGTTTTCAGAAAAAATAAACATTGCAATGGTGAAGAACACGTAGCGATTCGTGATGTGATTTTGGAAGACTGGGTAACAGATGGCGGAAATAACACATTAGAGCAGAGCAATATTCAGATATAGAAAAATTACACCTCAAAAAAGATGCATATTCTATGTTCGAAATAAAAAATAGGAGAAATCCCTATGAAAAGAAAATGGCTGGCAAAAGCAGGGTTCTGGCAGCCCCCATGGATAGTGTCAATCATTTTCCAACTTTTTTCGAGGAGGTGTAAAATAAAGTGTGTAAGTTAAGAAAAAATTCAAGACTTACGCACTTTGTTTGTTTTACAGAGCGTGTTAAGATAACAGGAAAGGACAAGAAAAGGATGAACATACTCACTAAAAATCGTTCTTTTTTCGTTCGATTATAGTAGACAATGTGCTGTATGAGTAGCAGCACTAAATCAGGGTTTGTTGCAGTAAAGAATATTTTTCTTTATTTTAGCATGGGCGGAAACGTGGAACAATATGATTTGCAAAGATAGAACAAAAAAGGAACAACCACCAGACTAGACTATCCCTATCACGTTCTAATCTGATCCATCTATGTATAACATGCTTTTTTCGATTCTCAAATAATCAATTTTAAGTTTTCACACAGAAATCCGTATTGTCAAAGCGGATATTCGCAATCCGCTTCGCTACTTGCTTGATTTGGTTAAATTTATGTTTTTATGATCCCAAATCCAAGGTGTTGGATCTCGGAGTAAGTTCTGTATTTTTCACATGTCATCGGACTGTTTGACAGCGATGGAAAGCAGGGAGTAAATTATTCTTATGATATATGATGAATACCATGGATACCAGTGGTGCGAATATTGCACAGTCGAAAGAAATAGCGAGGAGAAAATTATATGAAAGTAGTAGGGGGAAAATTTGCTACCGGCGTAGATCTGATAGTGTGTGCTATTAGTGATTATTACGTGGCGAGTTTGTGGGTAAATGGAAAAGATGAAATTCAATCAAACTCATTAAAAACAAATATTATATTACTAATAGAGATAATGTTGCTATTAAGCATAGCAGCTTATGGAACCGTGACATTTTTACTAAAACAAATTTACATTTATGAATGGGGAATAAAGCTATCTTTTTTGGAATATGAAAAAAAGATAGAATGGGAAGATTTCACTGTGATACAAAGATACGGTGATCATTTTTTCTTCAATATATCGAAACAGAAAGATGGGAGTTTATTCTGGTGTACGTATCATCCATTTACCAGCATCATGTTATTTGATAAGTTTCGCGGACTGGACAGCAGAATCATTCCGCTCAGTGCCGACGAATTTTGTGATCTCCTCACTTCATACGGTGTCAAGTATACGGAAAGTAAATAAAGTATGAGAAGAGTGGAAATGGCAGTAAGATCCTATGAATTACCAGCCACTTCCCTTTTTATACGCAAATTTGGAAAAAGAAAGAAGGAAATGTTTTAGAATTACAGTTCGTTGATACCAGTGAACTATACCAGAAAGTGTTCTGCTTCCCTGTTGTTTTTACGGAGAAAAGAGTGTAAAATAAATACAGACATCATTACATTGGTGGAGGATAAACAGTTGCTTGAATGGATTAATGTCTTTAAAGTGAACCGGAAAATTAAATCCCGTCTCTGGCCGTGGATCAAGATTATTTTAAGTATTGTTCTTTTCTTTGCGGTATTTTACGGTGACATCTATGTTCATATTCTGGATGGAACAAATCTGGGACGAATTGTGGAAGCAATGATTCTGGTTGTGTTTTCGTTTCTGGACTATCTGATCTGCTTTATTTCCGTAGCCGAAATGGACTGCCTGAAAGACCGGCGGTATGCGGCGGCGAAAGAGAGCGGTGAATTTTACACGATTTCCCAAATCGAAAGCTCCCTGTTCAACTACGTGCCGCGTACCTATACGATTTATTACCAGCGGGGAAGCAGAAGACTTACCTTCGGCGTACGGACAAGAACGACAGGAAATCTGCTGGAAATGGGCAGCAGAGAATATTTCATAGGACCGACAGGAAAGCGCGAGCAGATTGTGAAAGACCTCGATACGCTGATGAAAGAAGTAAAAAAATACGCAAGATTTGACAAAGTCCTGGTACAGGCAATCAATGGAGAACCGGTAAAGAAATGATGCCGGTTCTTCTTGCTTTTACGTAAAAATGCAGGTAAGATAAAAACAGCATGAGTGTAATACACATGCGTGAAAAATCATCAACAGAGAAGGTATGAAAATGGAGGAAACAAAAGATGAATTATCTGAAGGAACGGGACGGTGACCTGTTCTCCAATGCGGATCTGAAACGGCTGATTGTGCCGCTTCTGATTGAACAGCTTCTTGCCATCGCAGTCGGCATGGCGGATTCAATTATGGTATCCAGTGTCGGCGAGGCGGCGGTGTCGAGTGTGTCGCTGATTGATACAATCTTTATTCTGCTGATCAACATGTTCACCGCGATTGCAACCGGCGGAGCCGTCGTGTGCGGCCAGTATATCGGAAAGAAGCGGCCACACAAAGCATGTGAGGCAGCTGACCAGCTTCTGCTGGTGACAACGGCGCTGTCAGTTGTGATCATGGCGGCGGTCTATCTTTTAAAGCCGTTTATTCTGCATGTTGTGTTTGGAAACATTACGGCAGAGGTAGAAAGAAACTGCAATATTTATCTGATGATCGTAGCGGCCTCCATTCCGTTTCTGGCGGTTTACAACGGCTGTGCGGCCATTTTCCGTGCGCAGGGTGATTCGAAAACGCCGATGAAAATATCCATCGTCATGAACCTGATCAATATTTCGGGAAATGCGCTTCTGGTCTATGCGCTGAAATTCGGCGTGGACGGCGTTGCGATTCCGACGCTGCTTTCACGTATGTATGCAGCTGTGGCAGCATTTGTTCTCGTACATAATAAGCGGTATCTGGTGCGGTGCTCTTATCCGGTGAAAGTAAAACCGGATTTCCATATGCTGAAAAAAATCCTTGGCATCGGCATTCCGAACGGCCTCGAGAACAGTATGTTCCAGCTCGGCAAAATCATGGTCTTAAGTATGATCACACAGTTCGGAACAGCGTCTATCGCGGCAAATGCGGTGTCCAACACGATTGCTGTCTTCCAGACACTGCCCGGTATGGCGATCGGAAATGCAGTGCTGACCGTAAGCGCACAGTGCGCGGGAGCGGGAGACTATGAGCAGGTAAAATACTATGCGAAAAAGCTGCACATCATCATTTATGGCCTGATGATCGTCTGCTGTCTCGGTGTCATCGCGGCACTTCCGGCGGTGCTTCACGTTTACAGTCTGTCTGCGGAGGCAACAGCCATGACGGAAGATATCATCGTTTACCACGGCATCTGCTGTATGATAATCTGGCCAATTGCCTTCAATCTGCCGAATGTACTCCGCGCGTCCAATGATGTGGCATTTTGCATGATTCTCTCGATTCTTTCCATGTGGATCTGCAGAATCGGCATGAGCTATGTGCTCGGTGTGCGTATGGGATTCGGCGTCTTCGGTGTCTGGGTCGCCATGACGATGGACTGGGTTGTTCGTGCCATTTTCTTTGTCCTTCGCTATCGAAGCGGGAAGTGGCAGCATCAGACGTGATGAAAAATACGGAATGTTTTGGGGAGAGAGAAAGAAAAAACGATACATCTGGAGGAAGTTATTATTATGAAAAACGCAAAGAAACTGATTCCCGGAGCGGCGATTGCGCTGGTGATTGCCGCTGCGGCGAAATTCCTGGAAAGCCTGGAGGAGAGCGCCGGACTGCACTTTATCGGGGCATCGGTCATCGCCATGTTTATCGGTATGATTGTGAATGCCTTTTACAAGCCGAACAGCGTGACAGCGCCGGGAATTAAATTTACATCGAAGAAGATCCTGAAATTTGCGATTATTCTGCTCGGTGCGAGCCTGAATATCCGCACGGTGCTGACGGTCGGAAGATTTTCCCTGACGGTTATGGTATTTACCCTGGCAACGTGCTTCGGCCTTGGCGCGCTGATCGGAAAAGCACTTGGACTGAACTGGAAGACGAGCAGCCTCATCAACGCCGGCACGGGTATCTGCGGCGGTTCCGCGATCGCGGCAATCGCGCCGGTCATCGAGGCGACCGATATGGACATTGCCTATGGCCTCTCCGCAACGTTTTTATTTGATACGGTCATGATCGTCGTATTCCCGATCCTCGGTCACTGGATGGGCCTTTCGGATGCCGCGTTTGGCCTCTGGGCCGGAACTGCGGTCAACGACACATCAAGCGTCGTTGCCACCGGTTACGCATTCAGCGAGGCCGCCGGTGATTTCGCAACCATGGTAAAACTGACACGGACCCTCGCCATCATTCCGGCTGTTCTGGCATTCGCCGCCATCAACGTACATCTGAAACGGAAGGCGCAGGCAGCAGAAGGAACCGCCGTAAAGGTAAGCATCAAATCCATTTTTCCATGGTTTATCTTAGGTTTTCTCGCCATGTCAGCACTGACCTCCTTAGGTCTTATCCCGGCAGGCACAGCAGCCGCATTAAAAACCATCAGCAAATTTCTGATGGTGGCCGCCCTTGCGGCCATCGGCCTGAACACCGATTTCAAATCCCTCTGCCGCTCCGGCGCAAAGCCGATGCTGCACGGATTCATCATTTCGCTGCTGGTAGTCCTGGTAGCGATTGCAGTCGAATTTGCGATCGGCATTGCGCCGCATGGGGTACTGTAAAGAAACAGAGAATTAAAAATCCAGGCATCCGTATAGGATGCCTGGATTTTTTAAATCAAAACGGGTTTGTCGTTTCCTTCAAAAACGTTTTCAAAACCTGCAGCACCCCGTTCTCCCAGTACGGCGGGCAGGTGTGTTTTGCTGAGTCGATGACTTCCGCTCGGGCGTTGGAGACGGCGTAGCTTTCGCCGGCGTTCTGAAGCATCTCGATGTCGTTTAGGTTGTCGCCGAAGCAGCAGACTTCGTCTGGGGTAAGGCCAAAGTAGTTCATCAGAAATGAGAGACCGGTCCATTTGCTGACGCCGCGGGCGTTGCAGTCCAACCATTCCTTACCGGCGACAGCGAGTTTTGCCTGATGTTTCCACGCCGGGATGAAATTTGGGGAGCAAAGCTCTTCACAGGAGGTTGGATGGTAGATCGTGAATTTGATAATGTCCTCGTTTTCTACCTTCGACAGATCCGGTACTTCGCGGACATCGAAGCCGTAGGAGTCGCGGAGCCAGTGAAACATGCGGCTTCCGGCATCTTCGGCGAGGCAGTAGTCCGGGGTGGCGGCAAAGCAGTCGCAGGACGGAAGTTCGTCGTGTACCATGCGGCACATGGATTTCCAGAGTGCCGTTTCCATCGGATATGTTTTCAGAATCTTTTCCGGTGTGCGCACGACAGTTCCGCCATCGGAGATGTAGAGCAGGCGGTCCTTGATCGGAGCGAAAAGCTTCTGTTCACTGGAAAACTGGCGGCCGGAACAGACAACAAAATGGATGCCCTGGTCGACAAGCCTGGAAACAACAGTCATATATTCCGGGTCGATCAGAAGTGTGCCGTCTTTGACGAGCGTTCCATCGACATCGGTTGCGATCAACTTTATCATAATAGAAAATCTCCTTATCTTGTCACAGAAAAAATTCAAACTATAGCAAGACCAGAAAATAACGCAAAAAAGGCAGTGCTGCAGGGCGCGAATTACAAGGAACGGATTTGAAGGCGTACCGGGGTACGACGAAAATCCGTGACGCAGTAATTCACGTTCTGCAGTGCTGAATTTTTTGCATTATTTTCTGGGATTGCTATAAACATGATTATATCGTGAATTGCTTCGGGGTGCAAGCCGGAACCGGAGGAACGCAAAACTCCACGTTGACGAAACGCAGAAATAAGGCGTAAAATAAAGAAAAATATATATCCACAGGGGGATTTTTATTATGGCATTTATTCAGGTAAGCTTCATGTCAAAAACTTTAATGCGCACCGTACCGCTGCAGGTTATTCTGCCGGTCGACAAATTTACCTTTGGGCAGCCGGAGCGAGAGGAAAAACCGTTTAAAACGCTGTATTTGCTGCATGGCATTTTTGGGAATGAGACAGACTGGGTTCATGGAACCAGAATCCAAAGATGGGCAGAGGAGAAAAACCTTGCCGTTGTCATGCCGGCCGGTGAGAATGCGTTTTATGTGGATCAGCCGTCCATCGGTGCCATGCACGGACAGTTTATCGGAGAAGAACTGGTTGAGATTACAAGAAAAATGTTTCCGCTGTCCAGAAAAAGAGAAGACACCTTTATCGGAGGCCTTTCCATGGGTGGTTTTGGCGCACTCAGAAATGGCCTGAAATATCACGATACCTTCGGGGCTGTGATCTGCCTGTCCGGTGCACTTCATGTGCTGGAAAATCCGGAAGAGAGCAGAGCGGACAGCTTTGCACATGAAGAAGGTTATTTCGGAAATCTGGTCGAAGCAGCAAAGAGTGACAAAAACCCGGCTGTTCTTATCGAGCAGTTAAAGGAAGCACGGAAAAAAGATCCGTCTGTCAATGTGCCGACCGTATTCCAGGCGTGCGGAACAGAGGACGGACTTCTGGAAGTAAACCGTCTCTACCATAAACGGATGGAAGAGAGCGGCATGGACATTGTCTACTATGAGAGCAAGGGTGGCCATGAATGGGATTTCTGGGATGAATGGATCAAAAAGGCACTGGACTGGCTGCCACTTGAGGAAAAGACGGAAGGCCTGAACAGCGGAAACGTAAATGTTTAAAGGAAAAAGGGAGACAGGCAATGCCAGAAACGAGAAATGACGAATTGTACCGTGCGTTAAAACACAACGGTTACCCGGACGACTTCTGCCGGGAAATTGCATACCGCCAGATGAACACGGACTTTACCGCCACGCGGATGCTCGGCTATCTCTACCGCGTCACAGGCCCGCGCGCCGAGGACGTTGTCGATGAGATGCTGGCTATCCTGAGTGACCGCAAAGCATGGATTGAGAAAAAACAGTCCGAGGAAGCCCAGGCGGCAATCAGCAGAATGTACCGGGAAGGTCTGTAACCTGTGCGGGCGTTTATGCAGAAAAAGCAGGAGGAACGGGCTTGCATTCTTTTCCGGTTTCTGCTACAATCAGTGCAGTGAAAAAGCGACGAAAAGAAACAGTAGCGACAGAGCGCATTCAGAGAGAAAGCGGCAGGTGAAAGCTTTTTGCAGAATCTATCGTGAACCGGTCTTGGAGCTGTGCACCGAAGAGAAGAAAATCCATCAGGGAAAATTTATTTCGTAGGCTGCACCGGGATCTCCCGTTACAGAGAAGGTACAGAGAGCAGAGATCACGCGTATTACAAAATACAAAAATCGTGGGGTACAAATGCTCTGTGTCAGAGTGCAGGAGTTTTCCTGAATTTAGGTGGTACCGCGGATAAAAAAATTCGCCCTAAACTGCAGCTTGCGGTTTAGGGCTTTTTTCTGTTTGAAAACGAAGCATCTAACTCGTTACTTCAGTGATGAGTTAGATGCGTAAAATGTTGACTAAAAGCTTAAAATCGGACAGGCTGGAATGTTCTCGCGTCTGGAAGACTTCAGATGTTGAAAACCAAAATGTACTCTCGGAATCTTTCTGCACTTGCTTTTGCGGCTGATTTTCCGCCAGCTGCACCCGAATTTCATCAACGTACGCACCGCG